>WBZR01000468.1_pt1 | contig 58669 bp, 54 predicted proteins | sample 5204231 | NCBI WGS metagenome assembly WBZR01 (sample SAMN12412403, study PRJNA552823) | activated sludge metagenome | isolation source: activated sludge from anammox sidestream of wastewater treatment plant... | place: USA: Virginia | collected 2017-08 | reverse complement strand
GCGCGCGCTCGCGGTGCTGGCGGGCCTGGTACTGGCGACTTCGGGTGCGCTGGCCGCCGATGCGGCCCTGCAGTTGCAGGACGTGCAGGTGCAGACCCTGCCGGGGAACAAGGTGGAGCTGGAGCTCAAGCTCTCCGGCGCCGCACCGGAGCCGCTGTCCTTCACGATCGAGAACCCGGCCCGTATCGCTCTGGATCTCCCCAACACCGTGATCGCGCTGCAGTCACGGCGCAAGGACGTCGGGATCGGCAACCTGGCGACCGTGCTGGCCGCCGAATCGGGTGGTCGCACCCGTGTCGTCCTCAATCTCGACACCATGGTGCCCTACCAGACGCGCGTTGCCGGCAACAGCGTGTTCGTGACGCTGGGCACGCCGGGCTCCGGCGCGGCCACCTCCACCGCAAGCGCCGAGGCCGCCTCGGCCCCGGCAGTCGCCGCACCGGGCGGCGCCTCGGCCACAACCCCGGGTGCCGCCCGCAGCATCCAGGCTGTCGACTTCCGCCGCGCGGAGAACGGCGGCGGGCGCGTGATCCTCAATCTCTCCGAGGTCGGAGCGCCGGTCGATGTGCGCAAGGAAGCCGGCCAGATCGTGCTGACCCTGGGCAATACCCAGCTCCCGGATTCCATGGTCAAGCGCCTGGACGTGACGGACTTCGCCACTCCCGTGGACACCGTGGACGTCTCCCGCGTGGGCGCCAATGCCCGCATCGTGATCGCCGCGCACGGCAACTTCGATGAGCTGGCCTACCAGTCCGACAAGGTGTTCACCGTCGAGGTGAAGCCGGTCGTCAAGGCCGCGGTCGAGCAGAAGGCCACGCTGTTCAGCCCGGACAAGCAGTACTCCGGCGAGAAGCTGACGCTCAACTTCCAGGACATCGAGACCCGCGCGGTGCTGCAGCTGCTGGCCGATGTCAGCGGCCGCAATATCGTCGTCTCCGACTCGGTGCAGGGCAACGTCACCCTGCGCCTGCAGAGCGTGCCCTGGGACCAGGCGCTGGACATCGTGCTGGCCACCAAGGGTCTCGACAAGCGCCAGAACGGCAATGTCATGATCATCGCGCCGGCGGAGGAGATCGCCGCCCGCGAGAAGGCCGACCTCGAGGCGCGCAAGGAGATCCGCCAGCTCGAGCCGCTGGTCTCGGAGTACCTGCAGGTCAACTATGCGAAGGCGGACGACCTCGCCAAGCTCATCAAGGGCAAGAGCCAGAACTCGCTGCTGTCCGAGCGTGGTTCGGTGGCCCTCGACGAGCGCACCAACACCTTGCTGGTGCAGGACACCGCGGAGCGGGTGACCGATATCCGCCGGCTGGTGTCGACCCTCGATATCCCGGTCCGCCAGGTGCTCATCGAATCGCGCGTGGTGGTGGTCCGTGACGACTTCAGCCGCGACCTCGGCGTCCGCTGGGGCGTCACCGCGGTGGATGACCACGGCAGCAGCCTGCTGTCCACCACCGGCAGCGCAGCCGGCAACGACACGATCGTCGGCTCGGCCATCAGTAACATCAACAGCACCGGCAACCCCTACCCGGTGACGACGCCGACGCTGAATGACCGCTTCAACGTCAACCTGCCGGTGGCCAACCCGGCCGGACGGCTGGCGGTGGCGCTGCTCAACGAGAATTTCCTCGTCGACCTGGAACTCTCGGCGTTGCAGGCCGAGGGCCGGGGCGAGGTGATTTCCTCGCCGCGGGTCATCACGGCCAACCAGAAGGAAGCCTTCATCAAGCAGGGCGTGGAGATCCCCTACCAGGAATCGTCCAGCAGCGGCGCCACCAGCACGCAGTTCAAGGAAGCGGTGCTGTCGCTCACCGTGAAGCCGCAGATCACGCCGGATGACCGCATCATCATGGACCTGCGGGTCACCAAGGACAGCGTCGGCAAGGTCATCACCAACGAGCGCGGCGGCCAGGTGCCCAGCATCGACACCCGCTCGGTCGAGACCCAGGTGCTGGTCAACAACGGCCAGACCGTCGTCCTCGGCGGTATCTACGAGACCGAGCAGGGCGAGGACCTGCGCAAGGTGCCGTTCCTCGGCGACATTCCCGGGCTCGGCTACCTGTTCCGTTCCAGCACGCGCGTCTCGAAAAAGTCCGAGCTGCTGATCTTCGTCACGCCGAAGATCCTGAAGGAAGGCTCGAGCATTTATTGATCGGGTGCCGTACGGGGCATCGCTGAGGATCTTGTACCCATGAACAGAAATCGCACACTTCTGGTTTCCCTGCTGGCGCTGGCGCTGGCCGCTTGCGGCGGTGGTGGCGGGTCCATCCTTTCGCCGCCCGATGGCAACACGGCCGCTGGATCTGTCGCATCGATACAGCTGATCGCCAACAACACGCAGCTGCCGTCCGACAAGACGGGCTCAGAGAAGGTGCTGATCACTGCCATCGTCCGTAATGCGAGCAACAACGTCGTCGCCAACGTGCCGGTGGCCTTGAGCGCCGACTCCGGCGCGTTGCTGGTCACGCAAGGCACCACGGACGCCAATGGCACGGCTACAGCTGAACTGACCAACGGCCTCGACCCCACCAATCGCATCATCACGGTCACTGCGACCGCAGGTATAACGCAGACGCTCAGTATCGCTGTTGTCGGCACGACCCTCAGCCTCACTGGCCCGCCAGCACTGGCGTTGAACAGCACTGGTCAGTTCACTGCGTCGCTGAAGGATTCTGCTGGCGCCGGCATCAGCGGGATTTCGGTAGCGTTTACCTCCGCCAATGGCAATGTCGTGAGTCCGCCGACCCGCACCACCAATGCTTCAGGCAGTGCGGACGGTACACTGACGGCTGGTACGGCGGGTTCCGGCGGCGGTGACACAGTCACGGCCACGGCCATGGGCATGACGGCCACGGCGGATGTCAGCATCTCCGGCGATTCCTTCGCCTTCATCGCGCCTGCACCGAACTCGGAGGTCATCCTCAACACCGGGCAGGTGGTGCAGCTGCAGTGGCTGCAGAATGGCAACCCGGTCCCCAATGGTTCCGTCGTCCAGTTCTCCACGACCCGGGGTTCGGTCTCCGGCGTGTTGCCGACTGCCGGTGGCGTCGCCCAGGCCACCATTACCAGCAGCACGGCGGGTAGCGCCATTGTCACCGCCCGAGATCCGGTCAGTAACACCACGGCAACGCTGAATATCGAGTTCGTCGCCACCAACCCGGCATCGCTGGATCTTCAGGCGTCACCGTTCACGGTGCCGGTGAGTGGCCAGTCCACGCTGACCGCGGTGGTGCGTGACGTGAACCAGCAGGTGGTGAAGAACGCTGTGGTCTACTTCGAGGTGGTCAGCGATACCAGTGGCGGTGCCGGCATCGCACCGGGCAGCGTCACCACCAATTCGGTGGGAACGGCGCAGGCGGTGTACACCGCCGGACCCAACGCCACCGCCCAGAATGGTGTCACGCTTCATGCCTATGTTCCAGACCCGAACCCCCTGAATCCGCCCCTGGCCGAGGACTCGGTCCAGCTCACGGTGGCACAGCAGGCGCTGTTCATCTCGCTCGGCACCGGCAATGACCTGTTCGAGCCGACCACAGCGTCGTTCGCCAAGGAATGGGACATCATCGTCACCGATTCCGTCGGTGCAGCCGTCGCCAACAAGGTGGTGCAGGTCAGCCTCAACTCGGTCAAGTACTACAAGGGCGCGATGGTGCAGGGAATGACCAGCTGGGGCCGAGGTACGGAAGGTGTCAACTACCAGTCCTGCAACGACGAGGACACCAACCGCAACGGCATCCTCGACCCCCTCGAGGACATCAACGGCAGCGGCCGCCTGGAGGCGGGCAACATTGCCACCGTTGCGGCGGTGAGCCCCTCGGCACCCGCCACCAATCCCTGCGCGACGGCCAATGCCGGCAGTACCGCCGTGGCGGTCAGCACCAATAACCAGGGGCTCGCCCGGGTCTGCGTGATCTACCCGCAGAACTACAACTGGTGGGTGCGTGCCGAGATCGAGGCGAGTGCCTCGGTATCGGGTACCGAGTTCGCGCGTGCCCAGCAATTCCTGCTCGATGCCAAGGCCGAGGACGTCAACAATGTCTCGGCGACGCCGCCCGGCGAAGAAAGCCCCTTCGGCACCGTGCTGAACTGCGCGGATCCCAACTGACGAATCCTCCCGCCGCTGGCCGGTATCGCCAGCGGCGGGACGATGACCAGCGCCGGCGCAAGCCGGCCGCCGCGTTTCCCTCCGGGGCATAGCCGCCCGCCACGCTAGAATGGCGCCCATGCGCCCCAGCGACAGCATTTTCCTCATCGGCCCCATGGGTGCCGGGAAGTCCGCCGTGGGCCACAAGCTGGCCGAGGACCTCGGGCGCGAGTTCATCGACAGCGATGAAGTCATCGAGGCGCGTACCGGGGTGGACATTCCCTACATTTTCGAGCGCGAGGGTGAGGCGGGCTTTCGTGCCCGCGAACGCCAGGTCATCGACGAGCTGACGCAACGGCCCGGCGTGGTGCTCGCCACCGGCGGCGGTGCGGTGCAGGATGCGGGCAGCCGGGCGCTGCTGGGCTCGCGCGGCCGGGTGGTGTACCTGCATGCGTCGGTGGAGCACCAGCTGCGGCGCATCCGCAGCAGCAAGCAGCGGCCGATGCTCAAGGGTGGCGATCCGCGGGAGATCCTCGAGGCGCTGATGGCGCTGCGCGACCCGCAGTTCCGTGAGATTGCCGATGTCATCGTCGAGACCGACGGGCGGCGCGTCGCCGCGGTGACACGCGAGATCTGCCGGCGCCTGGATGAGCTGGAACAGGGAGGGAAGTGACGGCCATGATGACCATCACCGTGGACCTGGACACTCGCAGCTACCCGATCTACATCGGCAGCGGCCTGCTGGGCCGGCGCGGGCTGCTCGATCCGCACGTCGCCGGGAGGGATGCGCTCATCGTCACCAATGCCACGGTGGCACCGCTCTACCTGGACCGCCTGCTCGGCACGATCCGCACGGCGGGGTCGTCCAGCCGCGGCCGCGTCGAATCCCTGACCCTGCCCGATGGCGAGTCGCACAAGATCATGGCCACGGCGGAGCGGATCCTCGATTCGCTGGTCGCGCACCGCTTCGGCCGCGACTGCGTGGTGCTGGCGCTGGGCGGGGGCGTGGTCGGCGATGTCACCGGCTTCGCCGCGGCCATCTACCAGCGCGGCGTGGATTTCATCCAGGTGCCGACCACGCTGCTCGCCCAGGTGGATTCCTCCGTCGGCGGCAAGACCGGCATCAACCACCCTGGCGGGAAGAACCTGGTGGGGGCATTCCACCAGCCGCTGTGCGTGGTCTCCGACTCCGACACCCTGCGCAGCCTGCCGGACAGGGAGCTCTCCGCCGGCCTGGCCGAGGTGCTCAAGGGCGCGCTGATCGCCGATGCGCCCTTCTTCGAATGGCTCGAGGCGCATGCCTCGGATCTGCTGGGCCGCGAGGCCGCTGCGCTCAATCACGCCATCCGCCGTTCCTGCGAGATCAAGGCCGAGGTGGTGGCCGGCGACGAGCGGGAGCGCGGACGCCGCGCGCTGCTCAACCTCGGCCATACCTTCGGCCATGCCATCGAGCTCTGTGCCGGCTACGGGACCTGGCTGCACGGCGAGGCCGTGGGCGCCGGCATCGGCATGGCGGCCCGCTTCTCGCAGCGCCTGGGCTGGCTGCGGGCCGCCGATGTGGCACGCATCAACACGGCGCTGCAGGCGCTGCGCCTGCCGACGAAGCCGCCAGCGGCGGATCCGCAGGCCTTCCTGGCTGCCATGGCCATGGACAAGAAGGTCCTGGCGGGGCGGATGCGCCTGATCCTGCTGCCCGCCATCGGCCAGGGCAGGGTGTCGGCGGATTTCAACCCGCAGGAGCTGCAGGACTTCGTGCGTGGCGAACTCGCGGCGTAGTGCCGGCGCGAGGGGAAGGCGGGTGGGACCCCCTCGTTCCATCTCAAGGAACGAGGGGGTCCCACCCGCCTTCCCTGAGCCGCTTGCCGTGTACGCGGCGAGCGATGCCACCAGCCGCGGACGGCGGTACGACGAGCCGGCACACCCGTACCGGAGCGCCTTCCAGCGTGACCGCGACCGCGTCCTGCACTCCGGGGCATTCCGCCGCCTGGTCTACAAGACCCAGGTATTCGTCAACCACGAGGGCGACCTCTACCGCAGCCGCCTGACCCACTCGCTGGAGGTGGCACAGATCGGGCGCACCGTCGCCGGCTGCCTCGGCCTCAACCAGGACCTCGTCGAGGCCATCTGCCTCGCCCACGACCTCGGCCACACGCCCTTCGGCCACTCGGGCCAGGACGCGCTCGACCGCTGCATGAAGCCCTGGGGCGGCTTCGAGCACAACCTGCAGTCACTGCGGGTGGTCGAGGAACTCGAGGAGCGCTACCTGGCCTTTCCCGGGCTGAATCTCAGCTTCGAGACGCGCGAGGGGATCCTCAAGCATTGCTCCCTGGCCCACGCACGCGGTCTCGGCGAGCTGGGCGAGCGTTTCATCCTGCGTCGCCAGCCGGGCCTCGAGGCGCAGCTGGCCAACCTCGCCGACGAGATCGCCTACAACAACCACGATGTCGACGACGGCCTGCGCGCCGGCCTGCTGACCGTGGAGGAGCTGGCCAGTGTCGGCCTGTTCCGCCGCCACCATGATGCGGTGCGCAGGATGCGCTCCCGCCCGAGCCGGCGAGTGCTGATCCACGAGACCGTGCGACGCATGATCAACGAGGTCGTCACCGACCTCGTCCGGGCCACGGCGGAGCATATCGACGCCGCCGCGCCGGCCTCCATCGAGGACGTGCGCGCCCGGTCGCGGGCGCTGGTCCGCTTCAGCCCGGAGGTCGCGGCCGGACACCGTGAACTGAAGACATTCCTGCGTCGCCATCTCTATCGCCACGAGCGGGTCCTTGCCATGAACCGGCAGGCCCGCCGGGTGATCGAGGCGCTGTTCCTGCGCTTCATGAACGACGTGAGGGCGATGCCGGCCGAACATGCCGCGCGCGCCCTCGCCTGGGACCGCGAGCGCGGCGAGGCCGGTCGGGCCCGCGCCGTCGCCGACTACGTTGCCGGCATGACGGATCGCTACGCTGTGGCGGCCTACCGGCGGCTGGTCGACCCGACCCTCGCCTGGTAGGGATACCGGGCGCGGCCTCCGCGGTAGCGCCGATGGAATTGGGTACACTGTGCCCCCGTTTCGCCGATCCCTGTCGATCCCCTGCCGATACCCAAGGGAAACCGCCATGGCCACCAGCAAGTCCATCGATCCCCGCGATCGCCTCATTTTCGCCATGGATGTCGCCGAGCCCGCCGCCGCGCGCGAGCTGGCGGAACAACTGGGTGATGCCGTGCAGTTCTACAAGCTCGGCCTCGAGATGATGATGTCGGGAGGCTACTTCGAGCTGCTGGACTGGATGGCCAGGCGGGGCAAGAAGGTGTTCGCCGACCTCAAGTTCTTCGACGTGCCGGCCACGGTGGGCGCGGCGGTGCGCCAGCTCGCCCGGCGTGGCGTCAGCTTCGCCACGGTGCATGGCAACCAGGGCATCATGGAGGCGGCCGCGAAGGCCAAGGGCGAGGTGAAGATCCTTGCCGTCACCGTGCTCACCAGCCTGGATCGCGGCGATCTCGATGACCTCGGCTTCGCCTGCGACGTGGAGCAGCTGGTGCTGTCGCGGGCACGCCGTGCCCTCGAGGCCGGCTGCGATGGCGTGGTGGCCTCCGGTCTGGAGCTGCCGGCCATGCGCCGGGCCGTGGACCAGCGCCTGCTGGTGGTGACGCCGGGCATACGTCCCGTGGAGAACCGCCCTGCGGACGACCAGAAGCGTGTCGTCACCGTGGAGCAGGCGTTTCGCGACGGCGCGGACTATATTGTCGTCGGCCGGCCGATCCGTGACGCGGCGGACCCGCGCCAGGCGGCGCAGGCCATCCAGGCGACGATCGCCGGCATGTTTTCTTCCCGGGGAGCACAGCAATGATTCTTCTGACAGGAGCCACCGGCAAGACCGGTGGCGAGACCGCGAAGGCACTGGCCGCGCGCGGCGTGAAGGCCCGCGCCCTGGTGCGCAACGTGGAGAAGGCCGCGGCCCTCGAAGCGGCCGGCATCGAGGTCGTCGCCGGTGACATCGGCGATGCCGCGAGCGTCCGCAAGGCGCTGGCCGGCATCGACAGGCTGCTGTTGCTGCTGCCGAACGGCGAGCAGCAGCTCGCCCTCGAGAAGCAGATGGTGGACCTGGCTCGCGAGGCCGGTGTGCGCCATGTCGTGAAGATGTCCTCCATGGAGTCCATGGTGAATGCCACGGCGCCCATCCCGCAGATGCACTGGGCGGCCGAGCAGTACATCCGCGCTTCCGGCCTGGCCTGGACCATGCTGCGGCCGAATTTCTTCATGCAGAATTTTCTCGCCAGCGCGAAGTCGATCAAGGAGAACCGCTCGTTCTCGCTGCCGATGGGCGATGGCAGGACGGCCATGGCCGATACCCGCGACATCGGCGCCGTGGCGGCCGAAGCCCTGGCGGGCCAGGGCCATGAGGGCAAGAGCTACGACATCACCGGCCCCGAGGTGCTGACCTTCCATCAGGTCGCGGAAAAGTTCTCCGCGGTGCTGGGCACGAAGATCAGCTACGTGCCGGCCGACCCCGAGGCCTACCTCGGCATCCTCAGGCGCGTGTTGCCCGAATGGCACGCCAATGCGGTCTCGGCACTGTTCCGCGAGATCGCGGCCGGTGAAGTGCTGCCGCACCTGTCCGACACCGTGCGCCGGCTGCTCGGGCGCGAGCCCATTTCGCTGGAGCGGTTCGTCCGCGACCACATCAGCGCTTTCCGCTGAGCGCACGGATCTCCCGTTCTATGACCGGCCAGGCGTTGTCGAGCAGCCTGGACTGGCCGGCGGCGTTGGGGTGGATGCCATCGGCCTGCATCATCGCGGGGTCGAGGGCCACGTCCTTCATGAAGAAGCCGATGACGGCGGCGCCGGTCGTCTTCGCCACCGCGGGATAGATGGCGGCGAAGCTGGCCGTGTAGCGCTCGCCGTAGTTCGGCGGCATCTGCAGGCCGGCCAGGATGACGCGCGCGCCGGCATCCTGCGCCATCCGCGTCATGGCGGCGAGGTTGTCGCGGATCAGGGCCACGGGCGTGGCGCGCAGGCCGTCGTTGCCGCCGAGTTCGATGATGACGATTGCCGGCTGGTGCAGCTTCAGCGCGCGCGGCAGGCGCCCGAGGCCACCGGTGGTGGTGTCGCCGCTGGTGCTGGCGTTCACCACCCGATATCCGTAACCTCTGGCCTCCAGCCGGTCCTGCAGCAGCGCGACCCAGCCCTGCCCGGGCTCCAGGCCGAAGCCGGCACTCAGGCTATCGCCGACGACCAGCAATGTCCGCGCGGCATCCGCAGCCTGCGCCGGCTGCCAGGCGGCAACCAGCATCAGGACGATGAGCTTGGCGGATCGGAACGACAATCTGGACAGGGTAGTACTGCGCACGGCGGGGCTCGGCAAGCAGGTTAGCAGCCCCGAAGGGCCGCTGACCATCCTCGATGACGTCAGCCTGGAGATCCGCGCCGGCGAGACGGTGGCGCTGGTGGGGCCCTCCGGTGCCGGCAAGACCACGCTGCTCGCGCTGCTCGCCGGACTCGACCAGCCGAGCTCCGGTCGCGTGTGGCTCTGTGGCGAGGACCTCACGCAGCTCGACGAGGATGGCCGCGCGCGGCTGCGCGGCAAGCGCGTGGGCTTCGTCTTCCAGTCCTTCCACCTGGTGCCGTCGCTGACCGCGCTGGAAAACGTCATGCTGCCGCTGGAACTCGCCGGTGAACGGCAGGCTGCGGGCCGCGCCCGGGAGGTGCTGGCATCCGTGGGGCTCGAGCGCCGCCTCGCGCATTACCCGAAGCAGCTCTCGGGCGGGGAGAAGCAGCGCGTCGCCATCGCACGCGCCTTCGTCACGCAGCCCGAGGTGCTGTTCGCCGACGAGCCGACCGGCAACCTCGATACCGCCAGCGGGGAGCGCATCGCCGGGCTGCTGTTCGGGCTCAATCGCCAGGCCGGCACCACGCTGGTGCTGGTGACCCACGAGCGCGAGCTGGCGGCCCGTTGCGACCGGGTCCTCGAACTGGTCGGCGGCCGGTTGCAGGCGTGAACACGCTGCGCTTCGCCCTGCGCTCCCTCGGCCGCAGCCTGCGTGGCGGCGAGCTCAACGTGCTCATCGCGGCGATCGTTCTGGCGGTGGCGGCGATCACCGCCGTCGGCTTCTTCACCGACCGCGTCGGCCGCGCCATCCGCCAGCAGGCGAGCGCCATCCTGGCGGCGGACCTGGTGATCCGCTCGCCGGCGCCGATCGCGGCGGGTCTCCTCGACGAGGCGCACGCGCTCGGCCTGCGCACCGCCGAGGCGGTGGGTTTTCCCTCGGTGGTGCTCACCGACACCGACCAGAGCTCGCTCGCCACAATAGAAGGTGTCACGGCCGGCTACCCGCTGCGCGGCGAAATGAAGATCTCGACGCAGATGTTCGGCGCGGCCAGCGTGGCCAGCGGCATCCCCGCCATCGGCGAGGCATGGGCCGAACCCGGCCTGCTGGGCAAGCTCGGCATCGAGGTGGGGGCGCGGGTGCAGGTGGGCAAGCGCCAGCTGACAGTCACGCGGGTGCTCGAGTACCAGCCCGACCAGAACCCGGGTTTCGCCAACCTGGCGCCCTCGCTGCTGGTGAACATCGCCGATGTCGCCGCCATGGACGTGGTGCGGCCCGGCAGCCGGATCACCTACCGCCAGCTGTTCGCCGGCGACGAGGCCGCGCTGGCCGCCTTTCGCAGCGAAGTTGCACCGCGGCTTGATCGCGAGGCGGTATTCCGCGACCAGCGGGATGCGGGGCAGCAGATCAACGAGGCCATCGACCGTGCCCAGCGGTTCCTGACGCTCGCTTCGCTGGTCACCGTGGTGCTGGCGGCGGTGGCGACCGCCATGGCCGCGCGCCTCTACGCCCTGCGGCACCTGGACACGGTCGCGCTCCTCAAGAGCATCGGCGCCACCCAGGGCTTCATCGAGCGCCTGTCGCTGCTGCAGCTCGCGGTCATCGTGCTGGGCATCACGGCGGCGGGTTCGCTCATCGGCTTCGCTGCCCAGCAGGTTCTGGCGGTCCTGTCGGGGGGGCTGCTGCAGGTACAACTGCCGCCGCCGCGCGTCCTGCCGGCCTGGCTCGGGGCACTGACGGCGGCCACGGTCGCCTTCGGCTTCGCCCTGCCGCAGCTCTGGCAGCTGCGCAGGACGCCACCCATCCGCGTGCTGCGCCGGGACCTGCCGCCGCCGCCGTTGTCGGCGGGCCTGGCCTATGCCGTCGCCGTCGCGGCGCTGGCCGGCATGATCTACGCCATCGTGCGCGACCTGCTGCTGGTAGGCCTGATCGTCGGCGGCCTGCTGGTACTCGCGGCGGTTTCGGGGCTGGCCGGCTGGGGCCTGGTGGCGCTCGTCGCCCGCTTCCGCGGGGCGGCCGGCGTGGCCTGGCGGTATGGCCTCGCCAACATTTCGCGGCGCGGCCTGGAGAGCATCGTGCAGATCGTCGGCTTCGGCCTGAGCCTGATGGTGCTGCTGCTGCTCACCGTGGTGCGCAGCGACCTGCTCGGCGCCTGGCGGCAGGCCATCCCCGAGGATGCGCCGAATTACTTCCTGATCAACATCGATCCGCCGACCTGGCCCGCCATGCGCGATTTCATCCGCCAGGAAATCGGCTCGACACCGGTCTCGCTGCCGTTCATCCGCGGACGGCTCACCGCCATCAACGGCACCGACGTGGCGAAGCTCGGGATGCGCGAGGGGCCCGGAGCGAGCTTCATCCGCCGCGAGCAGAACATCACCTGGACGGCCGAACTGCCGGAGAGCAACCACGTCCGCAGCGGCCAGTGGTGGGGTCCCGGTTACCGTGGCCCGCCGCAGATTTCCCTCGAGCAGGATGTGGCGCGCAGCCTCGGCGTAAAGGTCGGCGATACCATGACCTTCAACATCGCCGGCGAGGAGTTCACCGCGCCGGTGACCAGCATCCGCAGCATCGAGTGGGACTCCTTCGCGCCGAACTTCTTCCTCATGCTGTCTCCCGGCCTGGCCGCCGAGCTGCCCCAGACCTACATCGCCAGTTTCCACGTGCCGCCGGAGCGCCGGCACAGGCTCAATGACCTGGTGCGGCGGTTCCCGGGCGTCACGGTGTTCGACCTCGAGGCGATCCTCTCGCAGGTGCGCCTGGTGGTGGACCGGGCGTCGCTCGCGGTGCAGTACGTGTTCCTGTTCACGCTTCTGGCGGGCGTCATGGTGCTGCTGGCGGCGGTGCAGGTGACCCGCGACGAACGCCGTTTCGAGAGCGCCATCCTGCATGCGCTGGGTGCCGACCGGCGCAAGATCCTGCAGGGCGTCGCCGCGGAATTCACCACGCTGGGCGCGCTCTCCGGCACGCTCGCCGCCCTGGGCGCAACGGCCATCGGCCTGGTCCTGGCGGAGCAGGTGTTCGACCTCCGCTACACGGTGAGCCCGTTGCTCTGGCCGGCCGGGCTGCTGCTCGGGGCGGTGCTGGTGGGCCTCACCGGCACGCTGGCGGCACGCCGTGCCGTGGACGAACCCCCGGTGGCGGTGCTGCGCGACGCCTGAAGTGCCCGGGGCACGGGCATCTATATACTGCATGGCCCATGAGACGGGGACACAAGGTGCTGTCCTGCGGGGCCGTGGTCCTGCGGGAGACGCGGGACGGCTGGCGCCTGCTGCTGCTGCGCGCCTTCACCCACTGGGACTTCCCCAAGGGCCTGCTGGAAGCCGGTGAGCAACCGCTGCAGGCTGCCCTGCGCGAGGTGCGGGAGGAGACCAGCCTCGACGACCTGGCCCTGCCCTGGGGCGAGGACTTCCACGAGACCGGGCCCTACAGCCGCGGCAAGACCGCCCGCTACTACCTCGCCGTCACTTCGCGCAGCGACGTCGCCATCCTCCCCAACCCGGAGACCGGACGCCCCGAGCACAGCGAATTCCGCTGGTGCAGCTTCGCCGATGCCCGCGCCATCGCCTCGCCCCGGGTCAGGGAAGTGATCGACTGGGCAGGGCAGCGGATCGGTGCCGGCTGAGCCGGGTCACTGCGCGCAGGTGTAGACGCCCCAGCGGGTGAATTCACGGAAAGCCACCGGTGCGGATTCCCAAGCGTCGCCATTGATCAGCAGCGGCGGCAGCTGGACGCTGAAGGCCGATACGGCAGGGATGCCGGTTTTCGACGTCATGCCCCTGCCAACCGGGAAATACCAGAAATGATAATTGCCGCGGGAGGCATCGGCAGAACCCGCCAGCTGGGCGTCCGGAGCCAGGTTCCGTGGACCTGGAGCGCTGATCTCCGCGATCGGCAACAGCTGGGGACGAGCCCACTCCTCGCTGCTGAGGACGAGATCGGGGGAGCGCAGTTGCACGATGACTCCGTCGGGTACGGAGACATTGACGTCGAGAAGGATCGCATCCGCAGCCTGGTCACGGGATGCCCGCCAGTGCACCTGCACGCCATGGGGCGCCTCGACACGAAGATTGTCGCGGACCCTCGCCACGCAGTAACCGTCCTCCCTGATGCCGGGGCCCGATGGTTCATATCCCGAGAATTTCGACGGCATGCATCCCGTTGCCATCAGCGCCATGGCGATGATCGACGCGACCGCTGCAGCAGCCCTGGTCACTGAGCGCACCCTATGCGGCTCCCGGTACCATCGACGCCACGGCAAAGGGCGCGGCGAGCAGCACGTTCCCGGCGTCGGACCAGGGAACAGGGAGAATCGGTGCCGGCTGGGTCGGGTCACTGTACGCAGGTGTAGATCCCCCAGCGGCTGAATGCCTTGAAGGTGACCGGCGGCGCCTGCCAGGCCTCGCCATCGATGGTCAGCAATGGCAGCGCAATGCTGAATTCCGGTGCTGCCGGAATGCCGGTCCACATGAAGCTGCCGGCCCTCTCCGGGAAGAACCACAGGTCGAATTGCCCCCAGGCCGGGTCGGCCGGCCCGATGAGTTCAGCGCCGACAGGAAGGGAATCCGGACCCGGTGCCGTGATCGCCTGCACTGTCAGATGGCGAGGCTCGGGCCAGCTTTCGCCGCGGAATACCAGATCCGCGGACTGCAGGCGCACCACCACGCCCGCTGGCACGGTCAGGTAGACATGCAGCAGCACGGTGTCTGCGCCATCGTCACGATCCGCCTGCCAGTGGACGCCGACACCGTGCAATGCCTCCTGCTTGAGCCGGGTATGGATGCCTGCCACGCAGAAGCCGGGTTCGCGCTGCCCTGAGCCCGACGGCTCATAGCCGGAAAACCGCCACGGAATGCAGCCACAGGCAGTGAGCGCCAGAGCAGCCACCAGCATCCTGCGAAACAGCCTGCCGTCAATCATTGAAGGCACCATAGGCGAAACCTGGCACTGCCGAGGCTGCGGCAAAGGGCGTGGCGAGCAGCACGTTCCCCGCATTCAGACCGATGAACAGGGAGGATCGGTTGATGTTGTTGCCGAGGTTGTCATAAAAGAACGGCGAGTTGAGGAAATCATGCGGACCGGCATAGGTCTCGACAAGGTGATCCACGAATGATCCCGGCTCGTATCCCATGCCGAGGAACTGGCCACCCCCGCCCTGTGCGCCGCCCAGGGGACTGCTCCTGCACGGCATGCGACACCCGCCCAGCTTGAACTGGTCAGCGCGAAAGCCATCGCTGACGCCGCCTGCATTCTCGGGATTCAGCCGCGACTGCGCCACCATCACCCGCCGCATCTCCACCGCAGCCCAGGTCAGCGAGGACAGCGTACCACTGGTCAGGAAACCGTTGCGGAACTCCCCGCCCTGCATTTCGGCGGACAGGCCGCCGATGGTGGATTCCGCCAGCACCCGGCCGGCGCTGTAACCGCCGCCGAACTGGATGCCGACGGCGCCCATCAGGCCACCGGTGAGGGCGCCGGCGGCAACGCCGCGCAGGTTCCCCGTGGCGATGGCGCCTGCCACGGCACCCCCCGCGGCGGCACCGACCACCGTGCTCGATATGGTCGCCGCGGCGAGCGTGTCGGCCGCGACCACGCCGCCGGCCGCGCTCGCGGCTGCCCCGGCTGCGGAGATCTGTGCGGCGTAAGCCCAGGATGACACCGCCCCCGCGGTGTAGAACGCGGCGACTGCCGCGACGATGGGACGGCCCCAGTTGCGGACCAGCCGCTGCCCGGCATGCCCGATGCGGTGCAGGCCCCGCCGGATCACCTTGCGCAGCTTGCTGAACAGGTAGCCGCTGGGATCGAAGTAGCTGGCCGGATTGTTGTTGGCATAGCTGTACGGATTGAGGGCCTGGGGATCGAGCCCGCCCGCGAGCACGGGATCCGGCGCCAGCATCCGTCCGAGCAGGGGATCCTGCAGCCGGCCGTTCATGTGCACCAGCTGCATGTTGTCCAGGTGCTCGTGCCCGGTGAAGCCGCGTTCGACCCAGTGCGCGTCGCCGTAGCGCTGGTCGGTGGCGTCGACGCTCCAGTTGGTGTTGCGCCGCTTGCCCCAGGCATCGAAGCTCAGCGCGAAGATATTCCTGCCGGTGCCGACGGCGCGCACCAGGCGGTCCACGCTTCCGGCATGGTCGTGCAGGACGTAGTAGGCCTCGAGGCCGTTCGGAGTCGACTCCACCTGGCCGTAGACCGCCCGGCCGTGGGCGAAAACGGTGGCACGGTAGCGTCGCGTGCTGCCCTCGGTCTCGACCTCGAAGTGCGGGCCGACGTAGTGGATGGTTTTCTGGCTGGAGCCGGTCCTGGTCTCCTGGCTGATGCGGGCCCGGTCCGGCCCGTAGCTGAAGCGCGCGAAGTCGGCGCCGCGGGAGATCTGCCTGGGCAGGTTGTAGCTGGTCCAGGTCAGGGACGTGCCATTGCGGTTGGTCATGTTGCCGTTGGCGTCGTAGGCGAAGCCCATGGCGCCACGCGGGCCACCGGACACGGCCGTGACGCCGTGCGGCGGCTGCGATCCCGTGCCGTAGATGAAGCTGCCCGCATCGGATTTCGAGCGGATGTTGCCGTCGGTGCTGTAGCTCATGCCCACCGAGCGGGTGCCGTTCAGGCTCGCCTGGATCAGCCGGTTGAGCGCGTCATAGGTGAAGCGCTCGGACAGCACGGGAGAGGCGAGCCGGTTGTGCCGTGCCAGCAGATTGCCCACGACATCCCATTCGTAGGCGTAGGACTGGATGGCGGTCGGCACCATCGACGGGCCGGCCTTGATCTCCGCCAGCCGCCCGGAGGCGCGGTCGTAGATGTTGCGTTCCTCGATCTCCTCGCTGCCGAAGCTCGACCAGCTGTCGCGGCCGCGGGGATCCATCTCCAGCAGGGTATAGACGGGATTCAGCCCGAGGCTCTCCTCGGTGATGGACCTGAGGTGCCCGAAGGCGTAGCCGAACCGGAACTGCGGCCGCCAGCCGACGGTGGCCGGATAGGCCATGGCGGCCAGCCGGCCCTCCGCGCCATAGGCATAGTCGGTCTGGTAGCTGCTGCCGTCGATGGTGGTCGACGTGCGCAGGAGCTGGCCCTTGCTGTCGTACACATACGCTTCCTGGAAGCCGGCCGGCCCGCGATCAGTGGGCGCCGTCACGGACTGCGGCAGGCCACGGCCCGCGCCCGTCGCCACGAAGCTCCACACGGTCGTTCCCTCCGGCTCGACCCGGCGTACCAGCCGCCCGAGCTGGTCGTACTCCAGGGTCATGACATTGGCGGGCGTCTTGCCGTCGCTTTGCCGGATGAGCTGTCCGAAGGCGTCATGGGCGAAGCTGCGCCTGCCGGCATCGGGATCGACGGATTCCACGAGCAGCCCGCGTTCGTCGTAGCTGAATTGCCGGCCGTGGCCGCCGGCATCGACTGTCCCGGTCAGCTGGTCGGAGGCGTCGTAGGCGTAGGTCATCGTGCTGCCGAGCAGGGCGGTCACCCGCGTGACGCGGCCCCCGGCATCCCGGCGCATCACGGTCTCGTAGCCGGCGGCATTGCGCGCCGTGGTCTCCAGGCCGGCATAGATGAAGGCGGACTCGATGCCGGACGGTATCGCCTCGCTCATCGGCTGGTCTAGGCTCTTGGGTCGGCCCAGCAGGTCGTGGGTGAGCGTGGTCCAGTACAGGGTGGGCGCATCGGCCAGGTACGGTGCCGACTGGCGCTGCAGCCGGCCCAGCGCGTCGTACTCGAACAGCTGGCGGCTGCTGCGGCCATCGACCAGGACCGACGCCCGGCCGAGGACCCTGCCCGCGCCATCGTGCTGCGTCTCGCCCCAGGAGCCATCGCTGCGCGTCTCGCGGATGGCATAGCGTGCACCCGGCGCGAAGCACGGCCCGCAGGCGGAGTAGGTGGTGGTCGTGCTCCCGGTCGAGCGGCTTTCGGTGCGAATGCGACCGAAGTCATCGTGCTGCCAGCCGGTGACGAAGCCCCGCGGCTCGGAACGCCCGGTCTCCAGGCCGAGGGCGTCGTTCCAGGCATGGCCGACCACATGATCCGCCTCGCCGCTGATCACCCGGGATTCGGTCAGCGGGCGGCTGCTGCCACTGGCATAGGCGAAGCGGCTGACGCGGGCCGGCAGCAGGCCGGCCGCATCGGCGCGGGTGACGCTCGTCGTGCGGCCGGCGGCGTCGTAGGCGTAGGTGCTGCGCAGCTGCTGGGCGGGGGCGCTGGCCGTGGCATCGGTTTCGCTCGTGACCCGGCAGGTCGTGCTGCTGTAGGTCACCAGCTGCGTGCGCGAGCGGGTGGCCGACCCCGTGGCGTCGCGCGAGGTATCGATGCGGGTCGGCAGGGCGAGGCAGCCGGCAGCACCTGCCGCGTCGTCGAAGGTGGTGCTGCGGGTGGTGCGAAAGCTGCGGCCCGGATCCAGGGGCGACGTCGTCTCCGTGACTTCACGGCTGGGTGCCCCGTGGATCAGGTTCCAGGTAAGAGTGCGACGCACCGACCGGACCAGGCTGCCCCGCAGGCCGCCGTCGGCGTCGACCTCGTGGTCCTCCGTCAGGTCGCCGGTGAGGTACACGAAGCGCGTGTTCAGCACCATCGCCGGCGGGCCGACGGCCATGGCCCAGGTCGGATCGTAGACGGACACCTTGCGGTCCTGGTCCCAGGTGGTGATCTCCTCGACGCGGCCGATGAACGGGAAGTCCTGGCGGAACCGGGTGACGGAGCGCAGCCCCTGGCGTGAATCGAGCGAGGCCACCGTCTCGAAGCCGAGGAAGCCCCGTCCCTGCCGGTCACGGCGTGCGCCGCTGTATTCGAGGCTGACGTCGTAGCGGCCGGCGCCGGAGACCGTGTAGCGGGCGAGCACCGGCAGCGCGCCGCCCCGCAGGGCGATCGAGCCCGGTGGATGGCTGCCGGACATCCGGTATCCGGGCATCCGGCCGAGCGTCTGGAAGCTGAAGGTCATGGCGTTGTCCAGCCCGTCGCGCAGCTGGCGCATCAGCTCGGGCCGCGGCGCGCCCGGGCTGCCGTCCGGACCCGGCGGGGGCACATGGCGAAGCAGTGACCAGGCGGGCTGGCTGGCCGAACCGAACAGCAGGTCGGCGTTGCCATCGGCGTCGGCATCGGCGACCAGCAGCCGGCTCACGCTGCCGGCCTGGGGCAGCGTCTCGTCGATCAGCTGGCCGGCGGGATCGGGACAGGCACCGTCGGAGAGGTGAACCCTCCACGCTCCGCCCGGCGTGCCCAGCACGAGGTCGCTGCGACCATCGCCGTCGTAGTCGATCGCGGTGGCCTGGCCCTGTGCGCCGGTTCCCGGGATGGCGGCGCAGGCCTGCGGCACCAGGCCGGGGAGTCCGCCGGCCGCGGTGCCGTGGCTCAGCAGGCTGTGCCAGGCGCCGTCGGCATGGCGCAGGACATCGGAGAGGCCATCCCCGTTGAGGTCGAGGACCAGGACCTTGCCCGGGGTGGCTTCCGTGGTGAACGTGGCGATGGCATCCGGGCCGAAGCCGAAGCCGTTGGCGAGGAGCGCCTCCCAGCGATAGCCGCCGCCCCCCGGGGCCGCGGATGAGCGCGCCACCAGCAGGTCGGCGCGGCCGTCACCGTCGAAGTCGCCGACTTCCAGCAGGCCAGGATTGCCTGACGGGAGGCGATTGGCCGCCGGTACGGCCGGCAGGCCCGCCCCCTTCTCGGCTTCGAAGGCGCCGCCGGTGTTGCGACGGTAGAGGACCTGGCCATCACGCAGGTAGGCGATGTCCTCGAAGCCGTCGCCGTCGAGATCCACGGGGGCCAGTTCCGCGCCGGCGGACAGCGATACGCCGGTGTTGCGTACGCTGAAGGCCTCGCCGGGCACCGATGGTGCCTGGTAGACCAGCCAGTCGGGACCCTGGCTGGACGCGACCATGAGATCGGTCAGGCCATCGCCGTTGTAGTCGATGGGCAGCCCGACGCTGTTCTCCGTGATGCTGCCGCCCACCACCACCGGTGCGCGAAAGCCGCCCGACTGCGGGTCCGACGGCCACACGGCCCAGTGGCCCTGGTGGGCGCCGTAGAGGTCCGTGGCGCCGTCGCCGTCGAAGTCACCGGGTACGGCACCGTCGACCGGGATCGCCGGCAGGTTCAGCGCCTCGCGTGTGGCGGGGCCGTCGTCCCACTGGAAGGTCGTCGGTGGCAGGCAATCGCGGGGCCCGCACTGGGCAATGCTGGCGAGCCGGCTGCGCCGCACACCACCCGGCACCGGTGTCGCGTAGCCGAGCGCGTAGCGATGCACGCGGGTGAAGCCGCTGCCGGCGTCGTGTGCATACTCGATGGCGCTCAGGCGGCGGGACTCGCGCCAGGGCGAACCCCAGGTGTAGCCGCTGCGCTGGTCATCCGCCGGGCGTGCTTCCCAGCTGAAGGCCAGGCGATAGCGCGCCTGTGCCGGGGTTTCCCCGGCGCCATAGCTCCAGAGGATCTCGGTCGGGTAGTGCTCGCCCGCCACCGCGTCTTCCTGGTACTGGAAGGCCATGCGCTGCCCGAAACGGTCCTCGACTTCGTTGAGCGCCCAGGCGCGCACCTCGCCGGTGCCGGGCGCCTCGACCCGGGAATCGGCGTCGTTGCCGTAGCGGTACACCAGGCCATCGGGGCGGCGAAGCTCGAACGACAGCGGGCCGGTTCCCAGCGCGCCCAGCATCGTCACGACTTCGTAGTTGTGCAGCTCCGTGCGGTACTGGGCGCCGCTGACTCCCGGCACCGCCGAGATCAGCACCAGCGGATGGCCGTCGAGGCAGTAGCGGTCCTGGCGCGAGAAGCGCACGCCCTGGACGCGCCCATCGAGGGCGACCGTGAGCGGACAGCGGCTGATGATCGAGAAGCCGCTGAGGGACCAGCCCGCCCCGGCTTCCCCGCGCGCGGACTGGCTGTTGTACTCGAGGCCGATCGCCGGCCGCAGGCCGTTCATGCCGGCGGCCACCGTGACCGGCACCGAATAGGCCACCGCACCCGTGGCGGTGGCCTCGAAGCTGCCGTCGACCCGGCCCGGCACGGTCGCCCCCCGGGCCGTGCCGGCGATGAGCAAGATCGGCAGAAGCACCATTCTCCACCAGGCTGTGCGCATGTCCCGTCTCCGCTCGAGTCGATGGCAGGCATCAAAGCAGCGGTGGTGGCGGGCAGCGATGCGCCAATCCCGGCGGTTGCTGCACTAAGTGCGGCAATCTGCACGAAGCGCGGCGAATCAGGCCCGGGATGTAGGCGGGGCGGGCGTCGTGCATAATCCGCCCCGGGTTCCGGTATCCCGGTTGCCGAGGTGCGTCGGCGACGCAGCGGGTGCCGGTCGGGTCGCGAACGGATTTCTCCGGAGAGGATGACTATGCCAATGCGCTTCAAGCAGGCGGCATGGATGCTGGCAACCTGCCTGGGCATCGTGCTGCCGGGGCTCGCCTCGGCCGCCGCCGAGCCGCAATACACCTATGGCGAGATCGCCTACGCCAACACCGACTACGACCACTACGGCGACGGCGACGGCTTCATGCTGGGCGGCTCCTATGCCCTCAACAGGAACATCCACCTGCTGGCTGCCTACGAGGACACTGACCTCGACCACGACGCGGATTACAACGCCCTCGCCCTCGGCATCGGCCTCAACACGCCGCTGCGCCAGGGGCTCGACCTGGTCGGCCGCCTGCGGCTCATCAGCGCCAACCTGGATCAGCCGGGGGATGACGACGAGACGGGCTTCAGCCTCGAGGGCCTGATGCGGGTGATGGTCAATCCGCAGCTGGAACTCAACGGCGGCATCCTCTACGAGGACGTGTTCGACGACAACACGGCGCTGGAACTGGGCGGCCTGTACGAAATCGCGCGGAACGTCTCCATCGGCGCCGGCCTGGTGCTCTCCGACGATGTCACCCGGTTCAACCTCGGCGTGCGCTTCTACTTCGCGCCGCCAGCCCAGCTCCGCTAGGCGCATGCGTGGCCTGGCGCTGGTGGTGCTGGCCCTTGCCGCCTGCACCAGCCAGCGCGCCGCGCCGCCGCAGGCGGACGTCATCGTCATCGGCGCCGGCATCGCCGGCCTGGCGGCGGCACTGGAGGCCAGTGCCGGCGGCGCGCGGGTCGTGGTGATCGACAGCAACTCGGTGGGCGGCGGCCACGCGGTGCTCGCCGGCGGCTTCTCGCTGGTCGGCACCCCGCTGCAGGAGAAGCGCGGCTACCGCGACGACCCCGAGCTGGCGATCCGCGACATCCTCGCCTGGGGCGGGGATGCCGATCCCTACTGGGTGCGCCGCTACGTCGAGGCCTCGCGCCCCGAGGTGCATGACTGGCTGGCGGCCCGGGGCGTGGAGTTCGTGATGATCCTGCCGAGCGCGGAGGACAGCGTGCCGCGCTTCCACTTCACGCGCGGGGCGGCCGTCACCGCCGTGCTGCCGGTGCTGCGCGATGCGCTCGCCGACGAACGGATCAGCTTCCTCTTCAATCACGAGGTGACCACCCTGCTGCGCGACGGGCGCACGGTCGGCGGCGTGGTCGCGCGTGACCTGCGCAGCGGCCGGCAGCTCAGCCTGCGGGCGCCCGCGGTGGTGATCGCCACCGGCGGCTTCGAGAGCAACGATGAGCTGGTGCGCGAGCACTGGCCGGCGGATCGTGCCGTGCCTGCGCCGCTGTATGTCGGTTCCGGCGAGTTCGCCACCGGCAGCGGCCTGCGCCTCGCCACGCAGGCGGGCGCGGCGCTGAAGCGGCTGGACCGGCAGCTGGTCTACGTCACCGGCATGCCCAACCCGCGCGATCCCTCGGGCCGGCGCGGGCTGCTGGTGCAGAATCCCGCCGCCATCATGGTGGATGGCGGGGGCCGCCGTTTCATCAACGAAGACGCGCCTTCCAAGGACATCGAGTCGCTGGTCCTGTCGCGAAAGCCGCCGACCTACTGGCTGGTGTTCGATGCCGCGGGCCGCAGGCAGCTGATGGTCCGTGGCGGACCCTGGCTCGATCGCCGCACCATCGACGGCGAGATCATGGGCAACCCCGCCCTGGTGAGCCGTGGCGATGACCTGGCCTCGCTGGCCGCCGCCACCGGCCTGCCGGCTGCGGCGCTGGCCGCCACCGTGGCCCGCTACAACGGCTTCGTCCAGGGCGGCCGTGACGAGGACTTCGGCCGCTTCGGCGCGACAGCCACCGGGCGGCTGCCGCCGGCGCTGGGCGAGCCGCCCTATTACGCCATCAAGCTGTACCCGATGACGCGCAAGAGCATGGGCGGCATCGCCATCGACCATGATGCGCGGGCGCTCGATGCCGGCCACCGGCCCATCCCGGGCCTCTACGCGGCGGGCGAGGCCACCGGTGTCGCCGGCATCAACGGCAGCCATGGTGGCAGCGGCACCTTCCTCGGGCCGTCGCTGCTGCTCGGGCGCATCGCCGGGCGGACGGCCGCTGCCGAGGTGCTGCCCGCCGGCCAGTCTGCCGCCACCGGACCCCTGCCGCCCGTGCCGCCGGCGGACAGCCATCCTCCCGAAGCCCTCGCCGACCGCCTGGCGCAGGTGGAGCCGGGGTACTGGCACTTCACGCAGGTGCACCGCCTGGTGCAGGAGCGCGCCCTGGCCTGTGGCAGCTGCCACGACGCCACCTGGCCCGCCGGCCCGGCGCAGACGCGCGCGCAGCAGCAGGCGCAGCTCGCCAGCTGCACCCGCTGCCACTGAGCAGCGCGGGAAAAAGTTGGCGAGCGCACGGGTGCGCTCCTGTCGGTGGCCCGCTCGACCCTGGGCTGGCCGTCGCGCCTGGCCCGGAGGGATGCGCCGGTGATCGCGGCGATGCGTGAGCTTGCGACCCAGTACCGGCGCTACGGCTACCGCCGGTTCCAGGTGTTCCTGGAGCGCCGCGGTCTGGAAATGGGCGCCGATCGTGGGCACCGCCTCTGGCGCCAGGAGCGGCTGCAGGTGCCGCGGTGCCGGATGGGCAGTCATCGCCAAACGTAGGACAAAAGGCGGCCCGAAAAGCGGCCATGGAGAGGCCTGCATTGGGTAATTGAACGGATATAAGCCAATGATCTATATTGATGTATGGCTATGCGGAAACCGGCCAACAAAGCGGACATGAAGGCGGCATCGGATCGAAGCGAAACCGCCTCCGGGATGGAGCCGTTACTGCTGCGGGAGGACTCCCGCCATCGGCCAGGACTCACTGACCTTGCGCTGGAACTCGCGCAGAAGAGCGCGGGCTTCCGGCGCTCGCTGCCGGAAAGTCTGCTGTCGTCGCTGGCCGATCTGGTTCGGTCAATGAATTGCTACTACAGCAATCTCATCGAGGGTCACGACACCCACCCCGTCGAGATCGAGCGGGCCCTGCGGGGCGACTACAGCAAGGATGCCACGAAGCGCGACCTTCAGCTTGAGGCGAGGGCGCATATCGAGGTCCAGCGCTGGATCGACGGCGGCGGGCTCAAGGGTCGATCGGTCACGACCACGGCGCTTCAGGAGATTCATCAACGCTTCTGTAGCCTGCTCCCCGATGAGCTTCTGACTGTTGAGGATCCCGTCAGGAAGGATCGGGTCAGGGTCGTTCCGGGCGAACTCCGCCACCGGGACGTCAAAGTCGGGCGGCACGTCGCGATCAGCCCGGCCGCCGTGCCGCGCTTCCTTGAGCGCTTCGAGCAGGTGTACGGCCAGCTGGGCAAGACCGAGACGATTCTGGCGACGGCGGCGGCTCATCACCGGCTGGTGTGGATACACCCTTTTGTGGACGGCAATGGCCGCGTTGCCCGCCTGATGTCCCATGCGACGATGCTGGAGGCCCTGGACAGCGGTGCAGTCTGGTCTGTTGCTCGCGGCCTTGCCCGCAACGTGCAGGCCTACAAGTCACATCTGGCAGCCTGTGACCAGGCACGCCGGAACGACCTCGATGGCCGCGGTCCCTTGAGCGAGGAAAACCTCGCAGAATTCACGCTGTTCTTCCTCACGACCTGCCTGGATCAGGTGGCTTTCATGGAAAAGCTGGTGCGGCCCGAGGAGCTGCGGACCCGAATTCAGCTCTGGGTGGAGGAAGAAATCCGCCTCGACCGCCTGCCGCCCAAGTCCGGCTCCATTCTCGATGCGGTGCTCTATCGCGGCGAACTGCCTCGGGGCGATGCGGCGGGCATCGTTGGCACCGGCGAACGGCAGGCCCGGCGGGTGGTCTCTGCTCTCCTCGACCGGGGTGTCCTGACGTCCACCAGCACGCGGGCGCCGCTGCGGCTGGCATTCCCCGCAGCCCTGGCGCCGCGGTGGATCCCAGGCTTGTTCCCGGATCATGCATGAGGCGAGCAGGACCAGCGCAGAAGAATCCTTCAGCGCACCGGGCGTGCCAGGCAAAGTTTCGGGCGGCGGGGTCCACGGGACGAATACCTGCGGCTTCCGTGACGACGCCAACTTCTTCCTCAAGATCCAGGCGACCTTCCCCGGAGTTGCGCGATGAACCAAAAAAGAGCCCCGCAGTGCGGGGCTCGTTCATCGTTGGCCGGTCCAGGCGCCGCCCCAGGTCGCTGGGGGGGGAGGGGAAGACGACCCGGGGAGGGGGGTCGGCGCCTGTCCGGTCTTTGCTCGATGATCTGTCAGAGCATGAAGGCCAGGATCAGCACCGGGAACATCACGGCAACCAGTGCGGTGGTCACGCCCTCGAGCTGCTCGAAAACGTTCAGGCTGCAACTGGTGTTCATGGTTCGTCCTCCTTGCCATCCGTGTCGCGATCCGATGGTGCCAATCTAGAGGAGGGACGCGGCGACTTCCTTTCGGTGCCGTAACACTTTGTACCAAGTTGTAACGGGCCCGGTCAGGCCTGGGTCGAGAGGAAGACCCCGCGGGAGCGGGGGAAGACGACGCTGAGGAATCCGGCCCCGACCAGCCAGCTGCCGTCGCTGGAGCCGTCGTCGAGGCGGATGTGGGTGATGCGCGCCACCGCCTGGCACCAGTCGCTGTCTACCTTGATGACCGTTCCGGGCTCCAGCAGCCGGCGTGTCTCGAAGCCGATGCCGTCGGGGGAGACATCGCGGGAGTGGCCGGTGATGGCGGGTCCGGGCCAGCGAGTGAACAACCGCAGCTCGTGGTTGCCCGGCAGGCGCGGCAGCGCGCGCCGGCCATCGCTGGCGAGCTGCCTTGCGGTCGCCGGGTGCAGCGGGCTGGCGCAGTGGCGGCAGCGGGCATCGGGCTGCTGCACCGGACGCGACTGGTGCGGTGCGCCGCAGAACAGGCAGTGCTCGGCCTGGTGGCCGCGCGCACCACGGCGTGCGGCGGGCGCGTCGCGGGCGGCCTCCGTCCGCGTGTCGATCACGCGCAGCTGGAAGTCCTGGTCGTAGGCGGCGCGCTTCCGCGGGCTGGTGAGCACCGCATAGGCTTCGTTGATCAGCGCCGCGTGGCCGTGTTCGCCGCCGAGGTCCGGGTGGGCCTTCAGCCGCTGCATGAGGGTGCGGTAGCTGGCGCGGATGATCTCCACCGGCGCGCCCGGCTGCACCTGCAGGATGCGGTAGTAATTGCGGCGGTTCTCCATGGCGGCCAGCCTACGCCAGGCCCGCTCCGGATATCTGAGGCCGCGGTCGCGGTTCCGCCGGCCGGCGCGGCCTCAGGCCTGCCGGGTACGGGCCGCGGCGGCCCTGGAGTTGAAGTCGGCGAGCATTTCCCTGAAGGTCATGCGGAACCAGGCGGCGCCGATGCCGCCGGCGACGACATTGGCGGTCGCCGCGGCGATGAAGATGCCGACCAGGCCGAACAGGTGCGACAGCAGCCAGGCCAGCGGTGCATAGACCGCGATGGTCCGCGACAGCGAGACGAACATGGCCACCATCGGCTTGCCCAGCGCATTGAGCGCACCGTTGACGGTCATGGAAATGCCGAAGGCCATGTAGCTGAACGGCACGATGTGCATCTGCATCAGCGCCGCCTCGCGGGCCTCGGGTTCCAGCCCGAACAGGGTCGTCAGCAGGCCGCCGGCCAGGAACATCACCACCGCGACACAGGCGCCGTAGATCAGCGAGAAGCGGTAGGCGAAGCTCACGCCCTCGCGGACGCGGTCGAGGCGCCCGGCGCCGAAGTTCTGGCCGCTGAAGGGGGTCATGGCGGCCGAGAGCGCCATCAGCGCCATGAGCGTCAGCCCCTCCACGCGCGCCGCCATGCCGAAGCCGGCCACGGCGCCGTGGCCATAGCGCGCCACCTGGCTGGTGATGAATGCCGTGGTGACGGGCGCCACCAGGCCGCTGGTGAGAGACGGCAGGCCGACGTGCAGGATGCGCCGCCAGGAGTCGCCGATCAGTTCCGCCCGGAAGTTGCGGAAGCTCACCAGGTTCTCGCCGTACATGATGAAGTAGATCGAGGCGCACATGGTGACCGCATTGGCGATCACTCCGCCGAGCGCGGCGCCCTCGATCTCCATCCGCGGGAAGCCGAACAGGCCGAAGATCAGCACCGGGTCGATGAGGATGTTGAGCACCGCCGAGGTGGTCATGATCATGGCCGGCCGCTTGGCGTCGCCCAGCGCGCGCAGCACCGAGTTGGCGATCATGGGGGCCACCATGAAGACGCCGCCCCAGTAGTAGATCCGCATGTAGCGGTGGATCATCGGCAGCGTGGTCTCGTCGGCGCCGAGCAGGCGGAACAGCGGGTCGATGGTCAGCAGGCCGACGATCAGCACGCCGATGGCGCAGGCCACCGCCAGCAGCATGGCGTGCCCGGTGATGCGGCGCACATCGTCACGGTTGCCCGAGCCGAACAGCCGCGAGACCACCGAGGAGGTGCCGGTGCCGAGCGCCATGGCGATGACGCCGACGACGAAGCTCACCGGGAAGGTGAAGCTGACCGCCGCCAGCTGCTCGGTGCTGACGCGGGCGATGAAGAACGCGCCGGCGACGTTGTTGGTGACGATGGCGATCATGCCCAGCGCCATGGGGATCATCAGCGAGAAGATGTTCCTGCCGATCGGGCCCTCGGTGAGCAGGGCCCTGCGCCTGCCTTGCGGCTTCATGCGCTCTCCCCGGCGTCGACGCCGGCAATGGCCAGGTACTTGATCTCCAGGTAGTCCTCGATGCCGTAGCGGGAGCCCTCGCGGCCGATGCCGGACTCCTTGACGCCGCCGAAGGGGGCGACCGTGGTGGAGATCAGGCCGGTGTTGAGGCCGACGATGCCGTACTCGAGCGCTTCGGCGACGCGGAAGCTGCGGCCGAGGTCGCGGGTGTAGAGGTAGGCCGCCAGGCCGGACTCGGTGTCGTTGGCCATGCGGATCGCCTCGGCCTCGGTGCCGAAGCGGAACAGCGGCGCCACCGGGCCGAAGGTCTCCTCGCGGGCGAGCCGCATCGCCGGGGTGGCCCCGGCGAGGATGGTCGGTTCGAAGAAGCTGCCGCCCAGCGCATGGCGCCGGCCGCCGGCGAGGATGCGGGCGCCCTGCGCCACGGCATCGGCGATGTGCGCCTCGACCTTGGCCACCGCCTGCATGCTGATCAGCGGGCCCTGGTCGGTCTCGCCCTGCAGGCCATCGCCCACGCGCAGCCTGGCGACGGCGGCGGCCAGGCGGCGCGCGAACTCGTCATGGATGCCGGATTGCACCAGCAGCCGGTTGGCGCAGACGCAGGTCTGGCCAGAGTTGCGGAACTTGCTGGCCATGGCACCGGCCACCGCGGCGTCGAGGTCGGCATCGTCGAAGACGATGAAGGGCGCATTGCCGCCGAGCTCCATCGACACCTTCTTCACGGTGCCGGCACACTGTGCCAGCAGCAGCTTGCCGACCGCGGTGGAGCCGGTGAAGCTCAGCTTGCGCACCAGCGGGTTGGCGGTGAGCTCGGCGCCGATCTCCGGCCCGGGCCCGGTGATGATGTTGACCACCCCGGGTGGCAGGCCGGCGCGGCAGGCGAGCTCGGCGAGCGCCAGCGCGGAGAACGGCGTCTCGGCCGCCGGCTTGATCACCATGGTGCAGCCCGCCGCCAGCGCGGGGGCCAGCTTGCGCGCGATCATCGCCGAGGGGAAATTCCACGGCGTCATGGCGGCGACGACGCCCACCGGCTGCTTGAGCACCAGGATGCGCCGGTCACGCTGCGGGCCGGGAATGACATCGCCGTAGATGCGCCGGGCTTCCTCGGCGAACCACTCGACGAAGGAGGCCGCATAGCCGATCTCGCCGCGGGATTCGGCCAGTGGCTTGCCCTGCTCGGCGGTCATGAGGATGGCCAGGTCTTCCTGGTGCGCGAGCATCAGCGCATGCAGCCGCCGCAGCAGTGCCGCGCGCTCCGGTGCCGCCAGTGCCCGCCAGGCCGGCAGCGCCGCCTGCGCCGCCTCGACGGCGCGGCGCGCGTCGGCCGCTCCCATGCCGGGCACGCTGCCGATGCTGGCTCCCGTCGCCGGATTGAGCACCGCGCTGGTGGCACCGGAGGCGGCGCCCACCCATTGCCCGCCGATATGGCTGAGCTGGCGCAGGAGGTTCGGGTCGGTGAGTCGCATCGGGCCGCCTATACTAGCGGATTCCGCCATCGCGACCCGAAGGGGAGGCCACGACGTGAAGTTCGCGAGTTTCCGCATCCGCGGCGTGCCGGGCTACGGCCTGGCCAGCGGGGATGAGCTGCGTCCGGTGCCGGCCACGTTTGCAGCGCGCTTCCCCGACCTGAAATCGGTGCTGGCCGCCGGCATGCTCGGGGCCGCGGCCGACGCCGCGCGTGCCAATCCGCGGCTGCCGGATCCCGCGGAGGTGGCCTTCGATCCGGTGATTCCCAATCCGGGGAAGATCCTCTGCGTGGGCGTCAACTACCTCGCGCACATCCGCGAGATGGGCCGCGACCCCCCCGCGCACCCGGTGATCTTCGTGCGCTTCGCCGATTCGCTGGTGGGCCATGGGCAGACCCTGGTGCGCAGCCGCGTCTCGACCCAGTACGACTTCGAGGGCGAGCTCGCCTGTGTCATCGGCCGTACGGCGCGCCATGTCAGTCCCGCCGAGGCGCTCGGCTACGTGGCCGGCTATGCCTGCCTGATGGACGGCTCGGTCCGCGACTTCCAGCGCCAGACCTCGCAGTTCACGGCCGGCAAGAACTTCCCGGCCAGCGGTGCCTTCGGCCCCTGGCTGGCGACGGCCGCGGAGATCCCCGATCCCGCCGCCCTGCGACTGGAGACGCGCCTGAACGGCGAGGTCATGCAGGCCGCGCCTACCGGCGACATGCGCTTCGGCGTCGCCGAGCTGGTGGCCTACGCCTCGACTTTTACGAGGCTCGAACCCGGTGATGTCATCGCCACCGGCACGCCGGGCGGCGTGGGCTTCGCCCGGCAGCCGCCCGTGTGGCTGAAGGCCGGGGATGTCCTGGAGGTGGAGATCAGCGGTATCGGCGTGCTGCGCAACCCGGTGGTCGACGGGGACTGAGCCGCCCTAGCGGAGCAGCGACCAGAGGGCGCCACCGAGACCGCCCAGCAGCAGGATCATCACCGGCAGCGCGGAGAGGCCGAAGCCGGCGGCGCGCTTCTTCGGCTCGGCGACGTAGCCGCGCAGGTAGACGATCCGGCCGATGATGAACAGCAGGCCCAGGGCCGCGGCCCAGGCCTCGCTCAGGTAGGTGGCGAACAGCAGCATGCCGGGAACGAAGCACAGCAGCTGCTCCATGGTGTTGTAGTGGACCCGGTAGTAGCGCTCGAACAGCGGATGCCCGGTGACCGCCGGCGCGGCGACGTGATAGCGGACGCGGGCGCGGCCCACCAGGGCGCCGAAGACGAAGAATTCGATCAGGGCGAGGGCGATGACGGCGTGGACGAGGGCCATGGGACTTCCCTTGTTCGGGCTGCTGGCCTCATCTTAAGCGCAAAGCCGCCAGCCCCGGTGACCGCATGATGGAAGCATCCGCCCGCCGCCCGCTGTACACCTCGCTGTATTTCCAGGTCATCGTCGGCGTGGCCCTGGGGGTGCTGCTCGGCGTGCTGGCGCCGGCCAGCGCTGTCGCCATGAAGCCGCTCGGCGACGCCTTCATCAAGCTCATCAAGATGATCATCGCGCCGGTGATCTTCTGCACCGTGGTCACCGGCATCGCCGGCATGGAGGACATGAAGAAGCTCGGGCGCACCGGCCTGTATGCGCTGCTGTACTTCGAGGTCATGAGCACGGTGGCGCTGCTGGTAGGGCTGCTGGTGGTCAACCTGGTCAAGCCAGGCGCCGGGCTGCACATCGATCCGGCCACGCTGGATCCCTCGGCCATCGCCGCCTATGCCAGTCCGGAGCGGATGAGCGGACCGGTGGATTTCCTGCTCGACATCATCCCGGCGACGCTGCTCGGCGCCTTCACCTCGGGCAACATCCTGCAGGTGCTGCTGGTGTCGCTGCTGTTCGGCTTTGCCCTGCACCGCGTGGGTGGGCGCGAATCGGCCGTGTTCCGCTTCGTCGAGCGTCTGTCCGGGATCCTCTTCGCGATCGTCGGGCTCATCATGCGGCTGGCGCCACTCGGCGCCTTCGGCGCCATGGCCTTCACCATCGGCCGCTACGGCGCGGCCAGCCTCTGGTCGCTGGCGCACCTCATGGGGGCCTTCTACCTGACCTGCCTGGTGTTCGTGTTCGGCGTGCTGGGGCTGGTGGCGCGCAGCAGCGGCTTCCGCATCTGGCGCTTCGTCAGGGCGATCCGCGAGGAACTGCTGGTGGTGCTGGGTACCTCGTCCTCGGAGGCCGTGCTGCCGCAGATGATGCAGCGGCTGGAATCCCTCGGCGCCGGCAAGTCCGTGGTCGGGCTGGTGATTCCCACCGGGTATTCCTTCAACCTCGATGGCACGGCGATCTACCTGACCATGGCGGCGGTGTTCATCGCCCAGGCCACGGACACCCCGCTCGGCATCGGCCAGCAGCTGACGCTGCTCGCCGTGCTGCTGGTGACCTCCAAGGGAGCCGCGGGCGTCACCGGCAGCGGCTTCATCGTGCTGGCCGCCACGCTGTCCGCCGTGGGCGGGCTGCCGGTGGCCGGCGTGGCGCTGATCCTCGGCATCGACCGCTTCATGTCCGAGGCGCGTGCGCTGACCAACCTGGTTGGCAACGGCGTCGCCACCCTGGTGGTGGCCCGCTGGTGCGGTGACCTGGACGAGGAGCGGTTGCGGCAGGGTCTGGCGGCGCGCACGGATGCTGACCGCGCGTGCAGGGCTCGGCTATAGTGCCCTTGCTGCGCCTGCACGAGCGCATCCAGGGGAGACCGCAATGAACACCCGTATCACCATGCTGCTGCTGGCCGGCGCCGGCCTGTTCGCGGGACTGGCAGCAAAGGCCGCGGAACCCGCGGCACCCGCGACCGAACCGGGCGAGACCTGGGAGATCACCAGCTCGATGGAAATGGCCGGCATGTCCATGCCACCGCGCACCCAGCAGGTCTGCCAGCCGCTCGCGGGCGACCAGCCGGCGGTGCCGCAGCCGGACAACGATTCCTGCGAGATGTTCGATGTCCGGCGCAGCGGCAGCACCATGAGCTGGCAGATGCGCTGCACCGGCAAGGACGCCATGACCGGCAGCGGCGAGATCAGCTACCAGGGCCGCGACAGCTACCAGGGCCGGATGACCATGAACATGGACGGCCAGACGATGACCACGAGGCTGTCGGGCAAGCGCCTCGGTGGCCAGTGCGATGCCGCCGCCGTGAAGAAGAAGATCGCCGCCGCCGAGAAGCAGAGCGCGGAGATGCTGGCACAGCAGTGCCGCGAGGCGGCCCGCAGCATGCAGGTGGCGATGTTCGACGGCCGCGTTCCGGGAGCCTGCGATGCGAAGACCAAGGCCGAATTCTGCAAGCGCCTGGGCACGGAGCAGGGCTTCGATCTCCTCGCGGCGCGTGGCCAGGTGCCAGGCGCCGACACGACGGACCTTGATTCCGCGGGCAAGGCCTGCGGCACCGACATCCCTGCAACCCGCCTGCGGCTGTGCAAGGCGGCCGTCGGCAAGGATGCCTCGCTGCCGTTCCTCGCGCGCCACTGCCCGGACGAGGCGGCACCGCTGGCGCAGGCACAATGCGCGGGCCGCAGCTTCACCTCGCCACCGGCCGAGAAGTACCGCGAGTTCTGCAGTGACTATGCGCGGCACAACCTGATGCAGGGCGGGGCGGGCACGCCGGATTCGTCGGGCCAGCCCGCGCAGCAGGAGCAACCGCCCCCGGGCAAGGACACGGCCATCGAGGAAGGCAAGAAGGCGCTGCGCAAGCTGCTGCCGTTCTGACCGGCGCCGGCGCGGTGCCCGCGGCCGCTGCCCTGCTGGCGCTGCTGGCCGCCTCGTCGGCCACGACGGTGTTGCCGCAACCGCAGGCGGCAGCCGTGGTGGACCGGTTTCCGCGCGCGGCACCGTCCTACGTCGTCGCCATCGATGGCGTCATCCGCTGGGAGCGCGGTGCCGACCTGCCGCGGCCACCGGCCTCGCTGACCAAGATCCTGAGCGCCATCGTGCTGCTCGGGCAGGACTGGGATCCGCAGCGGGTCATCACCGTCAGCCCCCGCGCCGCATCCCTGCAGGGCACGCGCCTGCGCCTGAAGGCGGGCGAGCGGCTGCGGGCCGGCGATGCCCTGACGGCGATGGTCGTCGCGTCGGCCAACGACGCCTGCCTGGCGCTGGCCGAGGCCGCCGCGGGCAGCGTCGAGGCGTTCGTCGCCCGCCTCGACGCGCGTGCACGCGAGCTGGACCTGACCGGGACGCACTATGCCAATCCCTGCGGGATGCCTGGCACCGGCCACGTCACCACCGCCCATGACCTGCTGCGCATGGCGGATCTCGCCATGGCCTTGCCGGAGTACCGGTGGCGCGCGGGCGTGGTGAGCGGGGAGATCGTCACGCTGGACGGGCGACGCATCGCCCTGCGCACGACGAACATGCTGCTCGGTCGCGTCCCTGGCGCCCTCGGCGTGAAGACCGGCTACACGCGCGCAGCGGGCAAGTGCCTGGTGGCGCGCGCCGAGCGCGATGGCAGGCGGGTGGACGTGGTGCTGCTCGATGCGCCGGACCGCTGGTGGACGGCGGCGGCCCTGATCGAGGAAGCCTTCCATGTGGCCGGCGCGACGCCCTGAGGCGGCCGCCAGGGCAGCCGCGGCGCTGGTGCTGGCCGCGGGCGTACTGGCCTACGCCAACGCCTTCCGCGGCGACTTCCAGTTCGATGACTGGAACGTCATCGTGCAGGATCCGCGGGTGCAGTCGCTCGCCGCCTGGCGGGACTCGATGCCGGGCATCCGCCCGCTGCTGAAGCTGAGCTATGCGCTCAACCATGCGAGCGGCTTCGGGCTCGCCGGCTTCCATGTGGTCAACCTCGGCATCCACCTCGCCAACGGCTTGCTGCTGCTGGCGCTGCTGCGCCAGTGGCACGCGCCCCTTCCCGGGAGTCGTGCCGTCGCGGCCGCGGTCGCCGCCCTGCTGTTCACCGTGCACCCGGTGCAGACCGAGGCGGTCACCTACCTGTCCGGGCGCTCGACGTCGCTGGCGGCGATGTTCGTGCTCTCGAGCCTGCTCGCCTGGGTGCGCGGCCAGCGCGGCCGGCAGGCCTGGCTGAGCCACGGGCTCTCGCCGCTGCTGTTCGCCTGTGCGCTCGCCACGCGGGAAACCGCCGCCGTGCTGCCGCTGGCCATGCTGCTGTGGCAGGCGACGGCCGGGAACGGGCGCGCCCGCGGCCTGGTGTCCTGCTGGCGTGCGGCGGCAGCGCACTGGGCGGTGCTGCTGCTGGCGGCGGTCCTTGCCGGGTTGTTGCCGGCGTACCGGCAGTTCTTCGCCACCAGCATCGAGGCGCGATCGCTCGCGGACCAGCTGGCGAGCCAGGTGCAGGCCGTCGCCTACCTCGCCGGCCAGCTCGCCAGGATCGATCGCCTCAACGCCGATCCCATGCTGCCCGTGGTGGGTGCGCTGACACCGACACTGGTCCTCACCGGCCTGCTGCTGGCCGCGGCGCTGTGCTGGGGAGTGTGGTCGCTGCGCCGCCGGCCCGCCCTGGCCTTCGGCCTGCTGTGGTTCTTTCTCTGGCTGGCGCCGACCAACTCGCTGCTGCCGCGGCTGGATGTGGCGAATGACCGGCAGCTCTACCTCGCGCTGGCCGGGCCGGCGTGGCTGGCCGGGGTGGCCACGGCCTGGATGTCGGCCCGGCGCCGGGGCGTTGCCATGCTGGCGACCGCCGTGGTGGTCGCGGGCCTGCTGCTGGCGACCGTGGATCGCAATCGCGTCTACACCAGCGAGCCCGCATTCTGGGCCGACGTGGTGGCGAAGACGCCCGGCAACAGCCGGGCCTGGAACAACCTCGGCCATGCGCTGGCGCTCGCCGGGCGCCGGGCGGCGGCGGAGCGTGCGCTGCTCGAGGCGCTGGCCGTGGATCCCGGCAACTCCAGGGCGGCGGTGAACCTCGTGCTGCTGCGGGCCGGCGCGCTCGGGCCGGCGCCACCCGGCGAGCAGCGGGAATTCTGACCTGCATCAAGATGGGCTCCTGCTCCGCTGCCGAGAATCCGGCATGACAGCAGCGCAGATCCGCAAAGGAGCCAACCGTGTTCATCAATTTCTGGTACATCGCCGCCCAGTCCGGCGAAGTCAAGTTCGGCACCGACCGCCCGCTCAAGGTGATGATGCTCGGCCACAACTTCGCGCTGTGGCGCGACAGCAAGGGCAAGGTCCGCTGCATCAGCGACACCTGCACCCATCGCGGCGGCGCCATGGCGGACGGGCGCATCCGCGGCGACTGCGTCGAGTGCCCCTACCACGGCTGGACCTTCAACGGCGAGGGCACCTGCGTGCGCCTGCCCTCGCTCGGTGCCAACGCCAGGATCCCGGAACGCACCCGCATCGATGCCTATCCGGTCGAGGAGAAGTACGGCCTCGTCTGGGTGTTCCTCGGCGACCTGCCGGAAGCCGAGCGCCCGCCGATCATCAGCATCCCGGAATACGATGATCCGGCCTGGCGCAGCATCATCCTGCAGGCCGACTGGAAGATCGACTACAAGCGCTCGATCGAGAACACCATCGACCCCGCGCACAACGAGTTCACGCATCCGACCCACGGTTTCCTCGGCGTGCGCGAGGACTACGAGGTCAAGGACTTCACGCTCGAGGACGGCACCTGGGGAACGGGCTACCACAACCGCATGTTCGCGCCACGGCTGGCGCAGAGCGACATGAGCAAGGCCTCGGGTCGCGACAAGGAGGCCTGGATCGACGGCGGTGTCGGCCATGTCGGACCGCACTGCACCTGGGTGCAGATCGACGCCTCAGACTCCATGAAGCTGCACAACTACCTGCTGCACACGCCAATCCACGAGACGCTCGACCGCTGGTACCTGATCGCCACGCGCAACAACCTGCTCGATCCGCGCTACGACACCACCTTCGCCGACCGCAGTGCCTACATCGCCGGGCAGGATCAGTACGTGCTCGAGCCGCAGCACCCGCGCATCACGCCACGCAGCAACGCACACGAGTTCCTCGTTCCCGCCGACAAGGCCATCGCCCGCTACCGCGAGTACTGCCGGGAGTGGGAGGAGCGCGGCTGGCGGATCGACGTGCAGAAATTCCGCAGCGAACATGATCGTGTCGCCTACGCGATCCCCAGCCCGGCGCGGCGCCAGCACAAGAGCTGGGTGCTGCCCTCGGTGCCGCTGCTGCCGGGCAAGGCTGCCGAGGCCGCTGCGGCACGCAAGGCCTGAGCGCGCCGCTGCAGGCGGACGGGTCCATGCGGCTGCTGTGCATCAGCAGCCCATGGGCATCCGGCGCCGCCTCAGCCGACGTGCCGCTGGAGGAACTCGCGTGTGCGCTGCAGGGCCAGTTCGGCGCTGGCGGCGTGGTAGTCGTGGCGTTCGTCGCAGTTGAAGCCGTGGCCCGCTTCGTCGTAGATGAAGAAGCTGCCCTGCGGCCGCCCCGCCTCGATGGCCGCCACGGTCTGCGGCGGGATGTACGGGTCGAGCTTGCCGAAGTGGTACATGACCGGGCACTTCGGCTGCAGCTCCAGCCACGAGGCGGTGTGGCGGCCGTAGTAGGAGACCGCGGCATCGATGTCGCATTCGCAGGCGGCGAGATCGGCCAGCGCGCCGCCCCAGCAGTAGCCGATGGCGCCGACGCCACCGGCCTTGCGCACGGCCTCCACGGCCGCGCTCATGTCGAGGATGGTGTTGGCGCGGTGCAGTGAGGTCATCACCTGGCGCGCGGCGGCGACTTCCTCGTAGGGCAGGTCGACACCCGGGCGCACGCGGTCGAACAGCGCCGGCGCGATGGCCAGGTAGCCGTCCGCGGCGAAGCGGTCGGTGACGTGCCGGATGTGGTGATTGACGCCGAAGATCTCCTGCAGCACCACGAGGCCGCCGCGTGGCTTGCCCTCCGGCTCGGCGAGCCAGGCGGCGAAGCGATGGCCGTCTGTTGCCTGCAGTTCGATTTGCCTGCCCATGGCGGAGTGCTCTTCCCGTGACGATTGGCCAGGCGCCGATGTTACCGGATCAGCGCTCGACGATCGCGGTGACGCCCATGCCGCCCGCGGTGCAGACGGATATCAGGCCGCGGCCCGAGCCGCGCCTGTCGAGCTGGCTGGCAAGCGAGCCGAGGATGCGCGCGCCGGTGGCGGCGAAGGGGTGCCCCAGCGCGAGACTGCCGCCCATGACGTTGAGCCGCTCGCGGTCGATCGCGCCGAGCGGCCGCCCGCGGCCGAGGCGTTCGCGGCAGAACTCGCTGCTCTCCCAGGCCTTCAGCGTGGCGAGCGCCTGCGCGGCGAAGGCCTCGTGGATCTCGTAGAGGTCGAAATCCTGCAGCGTGAGATTCGCGTGTTGCAGCATGGTGGAGACCGCGTAGGCGGGCGCCATCAGCAGGCCCTCGCCACCGACGAAGTCCACGGCGGCCACCTGGCCGTAGCGCAGCCAGGCCAGCACCGGCAGGCCGCGCCGTGCCGCCCAGTCCTCCGAGGCGAGCAGCACCGCCGCCGCGCCATCGGTGAGCGGCGTGCTGTTGCCCGCGGTCATCGTGCCCTGCGGCCCGCGGTCGAATACCGGCTTGAGCGCGGCGAGTTTCTCCAGCGTGGTGTCGCGTCGCAGGTTGTTGTCCTCGCGCACGCCGTTCCACGGCATGACGAGGTCCGCATGGAAGCCGGAGTCCCAGGCCCGCGCGGCATTGCGGTGGCTGGCCAGCGCCAGCTCGTCCTGCGCCTGGCGGCTGATGCCCCAGGCCTTGGCGGTGATCTCCGTGCTTTCGCCCATCGACAGCCCGGTGCGCGGTTCCACCACCGTGGGCAGATCCGGCCTGAAGTGGCGCGGCCGCAGGCCCAGCCAGGGTGCAATGCGCTCGGCTGCCGTGCGCCCGCGATGGCTGCGCAGCAGGATGCGGCGGTACTCGTCGGGATAGACGATCGGCGTGTCGCTGATGGTGTCGGTGCCGGCGGCGATGCCGGCATCGATCTGGCTCAGCGCGATCTTGTTGCCGATGAGGATCGCCGCCTCGAGGCTGGTGCCACAGGCGCGCTGCAGGTCGAACGCCGGGGTCTGCGGCGCCAGCCCGCTGCCGAGCACGCATTCGCGGGCGAGGTTCCAGTCGCGCGAGTGCTTCATCACCGCGCCGAGGGACACATCGCCGAGGCGCTCGCCGCCCAGCCGGAAGCGCTCCACCAGGCCCTGCAGCACGGCGGTCATCATGTCCTGGTTGGATGCCTCGGCGTAGCGGGTATGCGCACGGCAGAAGGGAATGCGCAGGCTGCCGACGATGGCAACGCGGCGGATGGGCTGGTAGTGCATGCGGGTTCCCTCCCTGGAGGGCAGCTGTCTGGCTGGCGCCGCTACTGGCCGAAGCGCGGTGCCTCGGCGGCGAGATAGGACTCTTCCTCGGGCGTGTTGCTGCGCCCCAGGACCCGGTTGCGATGCGGGAAGCGCCCGAAGCGGGCGACGATGTCGCGATGGAGTTCCGCAAACTGCGCGAAGGTCAGGAACGTCTCCCGCAGGGTGTCGGAGACGCCTTCGGCCAGCGCGTTGTAGATGCGCACTGACTTGTCCTGGACAGCGGCGGACTCGGCGTGCTGCAGCGGCATGAAGAAGAACACCCGCTGCACCGGCGACAGCGTGCGGTACTCGTTGCCCATGGAACCCTCGATGCAGAGCTTCAGGGCGCGTCGGTCCCCGGCGAAGGCCTGCGCGGTGCCGCGATGGATGTTGCGGCAGAACTGGTCGAGCAGCAGGATCAGGGCGAGCCGCCCCTCGGCGGTGGCGGCCCAGCCGTCGAGGTCGCCTGCCAGGGCGCGCTCCAGCAGCGCGCCGAACTCGGTGCGGATCCGCTCGTCGAGGGCCTGATCGCTGCCGAACCAGCGCTCCATCCGGCTGTCGATCTGCGGCGCATCGAGCTCCGCGGCCGAGAACCAGAACTCGAGGACCTTCCGGATCGCTTCATCCTGCATGGCGGGCCATCATCGCAGGCAGGCCGTGGCGCAGCAACCGCAGCGTGCCGGGCATCTCACTGCAACCAGCCACGCAGCGCGCCCAGCTGCAGCAGCCCGGCGACGCTCAACGCATCGGTGATGCCGCCGCTGCGCGCCATGTGGATCGCCTCCAGCACCGGCAGCCTGCGGACCTCGATTTTCTCGGTGGACTCGAACTCCGTCTCGCCCTCGGTCAGGTCCTGGGCGACGAACACGTAGCCTTCCTCGTCGGTCACCGAGTTGCTGGTGTGGAGGAACAGGATCTGTTCCCAGCGTCCGGCACTGAGGCCGGTTTCCTCCTTCAGCTCGCGGCGCGCGGAGTCGAGCACGCTGGCCGGGTGCGGGGAGCCGCCCATGGGGATCTCCCAGGAATAGCGCTTGAGGCAGTAGCGGTACTGGCCGACCAGCCAGGTGTTGCCCGCGTCGTCCAGCGGAATGATGCCGACGGCCTTGCTGCGGAAGCTGACCCGGCCGTAGAGGGCGGGCCTGCCGGACGGATCCAGGCAACGCTCCTCCCACAGTTCCAGCCAGGGGTTGGCATAGACCTGGCGCACCGAAAGGGTGGTCCAGGGATTATCGCTTCTCTTCATGGGTGGCTGGCGCCAGGCCGGCGCCCTCCCTTCATGGCATCGTCCCGGAAAGCAGGCGCGATCATGACATGCGGGCGGCAGCGGCGCCGTGGATTCAGCCGGCGGCGAGGGCATCGCGGTGCACCAGGCGGCGAAACCACAGGTGCATGCCGATGCCGCGTGCGGCCATGAAGGCGGTAAACGCCAGCCAGAGCGCGTGGTTGCCCAGCGGCTGCGCCAGGTACCAGGCCGGCAGGAATACCAGCAGTGCCGCGCCCATCATCACCTGGCGCATCTCGCGTGAGCGCGTCGCACCGACGAACACCCCGTCATAGAGGAAGCTCCAGGCCGAGACCAGCGGCAGCATGGCCAGCCACGGCAGGTAGTCGCGGGCCGCGGTGCGGATGGCCTCGATGCCGGTCAGCGCATCGATGATCCGGCCACCGAGCAGGCCGTAGGCCAGGGTGAAGGCGCCGGCGAACAGCAGCGACCAGCGCAGGCCCCGGGCCACCACCTGCCGCAGTCCTTCACGGTCCGCGGCGCCGACAGCCCTGCCGACCAGGGCCTCGGCCGCATGGGCGATGCCATCGAGCGCATACGAGGTGAAGTACTGGAAGTTGAGCAGTACCGCGTTTGCGGCTAGGATCACCTCGCCGGCGCGCGCACCGCGGGCGGTGATGAAGGCGAAGACGAACATCAGCGACAGGGTGCGCAACAGCAGGTTGGCATTGATGCCGGCAAGCCGGCGGTAACTGGCGATGTCGGCCAGCCAGGCCGGTTGCCAGCGTCCCGGGCAGCGGGCGAGTTCCTGCCTGACGTACATGGCGCCCACGGCGAGGCCGGCCAGCTCGGCCAGCAGCGTGGCCAGCGCCACGCCGCGCACCTGCAGGCCGAGCCCGGTGACGAACAGCACCGAGAGCGCGACATTGACCAGGTTCGTAGCCAGCGTCAGCGCCAGCGGGCCCCGGGCGTTCTGCATGCCGAGCAGCCAGCCGACGATGACGAAGTTGGCGAGCGAGGCGGGCGCGCTCCAGATGCGCACCGCGAAATACTGGCGCGCCAGCCCGGCCACCTCCGGGCCCGGCCCGAGCACCGCCAGCCCGAAGCCGACGATCCACGCCTGCAGCACGATCATGGCCAGGGCCAGCAGCGCAGCCATGGCCAGTGCCTGGCCCAGGGCCTGGCGCGTGGCATCGCCGCGGCCGGCGCCGAAAGCCTGGGCGGTGACGCCGGTGGTGCCCATGCGCAGGAAGTTCAGCCCCATGAACAGCACGGTGAACAGGGTCGAGCCGGTGGCGACCGCGCCGAGGTACCGGGGCTCGTCGAGATGGCCGACCACGGCGGTGTCGACCAGGCCGAGCAGCGGTGTCGTCACGGAGGAGAGGATCATCGGCGCGGCGATCCGCCAGAGGGCGCGGTCGCCGTATGGGGCTGCCCCGGCCATGCGCGTCAGGGCGAACACCGACCGTGACCGGGTTCACGCAGCCGGGCCGGGGTCCCGGCTGGCGCTGGAACCGGCCGCAGTCCGGGCAGTCGAACCAGTCTCGCAGGGCCGGGCGTCATGGGATCGACGCTAAGGCTTTCCCGGGGCACCGACAACCGTGGCCACGTGGGGCAAGTGCGGGCGGACCCGGTTGCCGGGAGCCCGTGATTCTGGGATAAGGTGGCCCGCCCGCGCGGGCCTTTTTCAGGAGCGGAATATGCTGATGAATGGTATGGCGAGGAAGGCCGGACTGGCCGGCCTGATGGGGCTGATGGTCCTGGCTGGCGGCTGCGAGTACATGCAGACCACGGATCCCTACACGGGCCAGACCGAGGTCAACAAGACCACCAAGGGTGCGGCCATCGGCGCGGCCACGGGTGTGGCCATCGGGCTGATCACCGGCAACGACTCGGCCCAGCGCAAGAAGAACGCCCTGATCCTCGGCGGCGTCGGTGCGGTGGCCGGCGGCGCCGTCGGCAACTACATGGACCGCCAGGACGCGGCGCTGCGGGCCAGGCTGCAGGGTACGGGGGTCAGCGTGACCCGCACCGGCCCGAAGGGCGAGAACATCACCCTCAACATGCCGGGCAACATCACCTTCGCGGTGAACAGCGGCGACATCAACTCGTCGTTCTACCCGGTGCTCGACTCCGTGGCCCTGGTGCTGAAGGAATTCGACAAGACCATGGTCGAGGTGGCCGGCCACACCGACAGCGACGGCAGCGATTCCTACAACCAGCTGCTGTCGGAGAAGCGCGCCAACAGCGTGGTCGCCTACCTGACCTCGCGTGACCTGCGCGCCGACCGCTTCATCGCCGTCGGTGCCGGCGAGAGCCGGCCGATCGCCAGCAACGCCACGCCCGAGGGCAAGGCGCAGAACCGGCGGGTGGAGATCACCATCGTGCCGCTGACGGCGAACTAGCCTCAGGCTGCGACGGCACCCCGCAGGGCACGCATCGCCTGCTGCTCGATCTGGCGTACCCGCTCGGCCGAAATCCCGAAGCGGTCCGCCAGGTCCTGCAGCGTGGCCTTCTCCTCTGCCATCCAGCGCGCCTGGATGATGGCGCGGCTGCGCTCGTCGAGCCGGCCGAGGGCCTGGTGCAGCTGTCCGGCGGTGCGCTCCTGCCAGTCATCATGCTCCAGCTGTTCCGCCGGGTCGGCGTTGGGCGCCGGCAGGTAGGCGGCCGGAGACACGCTGTTCTCGTCGCTGTCGCTCGGCACCGGATCGAAGACCAGGTCATGGCCGGCGAGGCGCTGCTCCATCTCGGTCACCTCGCGGGCCGGCACGCCGAGGTCGCGGGCGATGGCCTCGGTTTCGTCGCGGGACAGCCAGCCGAGGCCGGTCTTGGCGCGGCGGAGATTGAAGAACAGCTTGCGCTGCGCCTTGGTGGTCGCCATGCGCACCAGGCGCCAGTTGCGCAGCACGTATTCGTGGATCTCGGCGCGGATCCAGTGGACGGCAAAGGACACCAGCCGCACGCCGACCCCGGGGTCGAAGCGCTTCACGGCCTTCATCAGGCCGATGTTGCCTTCCTGGACCAGGTCGCCGAGCGGCAGGCCATAGCCGGAATAGCCGCGGGCGATGTGCACCACGAAGCGCAGGTGGGCCAGCACCAGTTCGCGGGCGGCGTCGAGATCGCCGGCTTCGCGAAGGCGGTGGGCCAGGCGCTGCTCCTCCTCTGCCGGCAGCACCGGAATGGTGTTGACGGCCTGGATGTAGGCATCGAGGCTGCCAACCGGCCCGGCGAGGGCCAGCTGGCGTGACTGGCTGACGAGAGCGGCGTTCATCGGGATCGGGATCCTCCTTGCTGAAGTCATCCTAGCACTCGCCCGGTTTGAGTGCTAACGACTGCCAAGGTTCCCGACACGGTGTCTGCCGGACTACGGCAGATCAATGACTTACACCTGCGGTTCGATGGCCGAGAGGTGCCGGCCGACCGCCAGCCAGGCGCCGGCCCAGCCCGAGGCCAGGCCTGCTCCCAGCACCAGCAGCGCCGTGTCGGGCGACAGGCCGAAGCCCGCGAAATCAGTCCCGTACAGTTGCAGCAGCCGCTGCATCGGGCCGCGGAGCAGGAGCAGCGCCCCAGCCAGCAGCAGCAGGGCCACGGTCCCGCCCAGCAGGCCGTACCAGAAGCCGATGTAGAGGAACGGCCGGCGCACGAAGGCGTCGGTGGCGCCCAGCAGCTTCGATACCTCGATCTCCTGGCGCCGGTTCTGGATGTCCAGGCGGATGGTATTGCCGACGATGAAGATGACCGCCGCGACCAGCAGCACAGCGGCGATCCAGATCCCGCGACGGACCAGGTCGAGGATGGCCGCCAGCCGCATCAGCCACTGGGTGTCGAGCTGTACCAGGTCGACTTCGGGCTTCGCCGCCAGCTCGGCCTTCAGCGCATCGAGCGCGGCGGGCGCGGCATCGGCATCCGGGCGCACCACCAGCGTGTGGGGCAGCGGGTTCTGCCTGAGCGCCTTCAGGGCCTCGCCGAAAGCCGGATCACGGCCGAACTCGGCGAGTGCCGTGTCGGCCTCGATCACCCGCGTGTCGCTCACGCCTGGATGGCTGGCGAGCGCACGCGCGAGCTTGCGTGCCACCTCGAGGTCGGTGCCCGGCTTCAGGTAGACGGAGAAATCGCGGATGTCGGACCAGCCGCTGGCGAAGCGCTGCCCGCCCTGCACGAGGAGTTGCAGGCTGGCCGGCAGTGCCAGCGCAATGCCGATGACACCGATGGTGAGCAGCGTCGCGACCGGCTGGCGGCTCAGCTGGCCGAGGGCCGCGAGCGCGTTCTGCAAATGGCGGCTGAGGTAGGTGCCCATGGCTGGTCCTGGCTAGCGCGCCGCGGATTGCGCCGGCGGCGCGGTGGCCAATGGCGCATCCCCGGACAGCACGCGGCCCTGGCTCAGCACCACGTGTCGGCCACCGATGCGACCGGCCAGCGCCAGGTCATGGGTGGCGATGACCATGGTGACACCGACCTCGTTGAAACGACGGAAGAGCTGCATGATCTCCAGCGACAGCTCGCCGTCGAGGTTGCCGGTGGGTTCGTCGGCGATCAGCAGCCGGGGACGTGCCACCACGGCCCGGGCAATGCCGACGCGCTGCTGCTCGCCGGCCGAGAGCGTGCGCGGCGCATGGCGTTCCTTGTCGAGCAGGCCGACCTGGTCGAGCGCCGCGCGCACGCGCTTCTCGATATCGCGCCGGGCGAGGCCGGCGATGACCAGGGGCAGGGCCACGTTGTCGAAGGCGGAACGGCCATCGAGCAGCTTGTGGTCCTGGAACACCATGCCGACCTGTTGCCGGTAGGCGGGGATCTCCCGCGCCGGCATGCGCCCGACGTTGCGGCCGTCCACCAGCAGCTGGCCCTGGGTCGGCCGCTCGACCAGCGCCAGCAGCTTGAGGATGGTGCTCTTGCCGGCGCCGGAATGGCCGGTGAGGAAGATCATCTCGCCGGGGCCGATGTCCAGCGAGACCTCGCGCAGCGCCTCGCGGCCCCCCTTGTAGAGCTTGGTGACCTTGTCCAGACGGATCACGGTGCGGTGCCGGCCAGCGCCGCGGCGAACTGCGCGGCGTCGAAGACATCGAGATCGGCGGCGTCCTCGCCGACGCCGACATAGCGGAACGGCACCTCGAGGCGGTCGGCCAGCGTCAGCAGCACGCCGCCTTTGCCGCCGCCGTCGAGCTTGGTCATGCTGATGCCGGTGAGGCCGACGGCCTGGTGGAACTGCAGTGCCTGGTTGATGGCGTTCTGGCCGAGGCTGGCGTCGAGCACCAGCATCTTCTCGTGGGGCGCGGCCGGGTCCACGCGCCCGGCGACGCGCACCACCTTGGCGAGTTCCTGCATCAGCCCGGCCTGGTTCTGCAGGCGCCCGGCGGTGTCGGCCAGCACCACATCGATGCCGCGGGCCGTGGCGGCCTGCAGCGCGTCGAAGACCACGGCCGCGGAATCCGCGCCGGGCTGCTGCGCGACCACCGGCACGCCGTTGCGCTCGCCCCAGGCCTGCAGCTGCTCGATGGCGGCGGCGCGGTAGGTGTCGCCGGCGGCGAGCATCACCCTGAGTCCCTCGTCGCGGTAGCGGCGCGCGAGCTTGCCGATGGTGGTGGTCTTGCCGGAGCCGTTCACGCCGATCATGAGGATCAGGAACGGCTTGCCGCCGCGCGGGATGGCGAGCGGCTGCGCCCGCGGCCGCAGGATCTCCTCCAGCGTGGCGGCGAGCGCCGTGCGCGCGCCAGCGACGTCGACGATGGCGTCGCGACCGATGCGCTTGCGCAGGCCTTCGATGATGCGCTCGCTGGTCTCGATGCCGACATCGGCGAGCAGCAACTGATCCTCGAGCTCGGCGAGCACCGCCGGGTCGAGCTTGCGCCCGGCCAGCCAGTCGAGCGCCACGCCGAGGCCGAGCCCGCGGTTGAGCTTCTGCTTCAGGCGCTGGAAGAACCCGGGGCGCGTGGCTTCCCGGGCAGGGGTCGGCTGTGTCATGCGCGGCATGTTAGCGGAAGCGGCGGGTATTGCAGAGGCATGCGGCGCGGCCGGCGTTGCGCGGCGGCGCGCGGTTTCTGCTACAACGTCGCGTCATCATGGCACGCAGCAAATCCAGGGGAACCGCAGCGGGCGAGCCGCCGGGCCAGGTCCGCATCATCGGCGGCAGCTGGCGCGGCCGGCGCGTGCCGGTGGTGGCTGCGCCCGGGCTGCGTCCGACGCCCGACCGGGTGCGCGAGACGCTGTTCAACTGGCTCGCGCCGGTGATCTCCGGGATGCGCTGCCTGGATCTCTATGCCGGGACGGGCGCCCTGGGCCTGGAGGCGCTCTCCAGGGGTGCAGCCGGGGTCTGCTTCGTCGAGAGCCAGCCGCCGGTGGCGCGCGCCCTCGAGGAGGTCCTCGGCCGGCTGGGCTGCACGGCGCCCCGGGCCAGCGTGGTGGTCGCCGATGCCAGGCGCTTCCTCGGCGGTGTGCCGCAGCCCTTCGACCTCGTGTTCCTCGATCCGCCCTTCGGCGAAGCCGCGCTCGACGAGTTGTGTACACTTCTCGACGGCGGCTGGCTCGCCGGCAACGCCCGCCTGTACCTGGAAATGGCGCGCGACCAGCCCCTGCCACCGCTGCCGCCGGGCTGGGTGGTCCTGCGGGAGAAGACAGCAGGCCAGGTGCGCTTCGCGCTGGTCCAGCGTCCCGCCAGTCCCTGAGGGAGTACAGAACAGTGCCAGTCGGTGCCATGTATCCGGGGACCTTCGATCCCTTCACCAACGGCCACCACGAGCTGGTGCGGCGGGCCGCCCGCATTTTCGACGAGGTGGTCGTTGCCGTGGCGGCCAGCCCGCACAAGGCGCCGATGTTCGACCTCGAGGATCGCATGCGCCTGGCCCGCGAGGTCCTCGCCGACCTGTCCAACGTGCGCGTCGATGGCTACACCGGGCTGACGGTGGGCTACGCGAAGGCCAACGGGCTGAAGGTCGTGATCCGCGGGCTGCGCGCGGTGTCGGACTTCGAGTACGAGTTCCAGCTGGCCAGCATGAACCGCCACCTGGAGAGCGGCGTCGAGACGATCTTCATGACACCCGCCGAGCAGTACACCTTCGTGTCCTCGACGCTGGTCCGCGAGGTGGCGGCCCTCGGCGGCGATGTGACGGCGTTCGTGCATCCGCGGGTGGCCGAGGCGCTCGGCCGCCGGTTTGGCCGGCGCTGAGGCCGCGGTCCGTGCGCAGCGCAGCCCTGGGTCGGCGCCAGTCCGTGCCGTGCCGTGTCGTTCTCGCGGGATTCGTCCTCGTCGCGCTCGGCTTCGTCGTGCCCGCCGGGGCCGCGGCGCCTGGCAGGCCGGGCAAGGCCGCCATTGCGGCGGCGCAGCCGCTGGCCGTTGCCGCCGGAGAGGAAGTGCTGGCTGCCGGCGGCAACGCCTTCGACGCTGCCGTGGCCGTGAGCGCCGCGCTGGCGGTGGCCGAGCCCTATGCCTCCGGGCTCGGTGGTGGCGGCTTCTGGCTGCTGCACCAGGCCCGCGGTGACCGCGACGTGCTGATCGACGGGCGCGAGACGGCACCCGCCGCGGCGACTGCCGGCATGTATCTCGACGCCGCCGGCAATGTCATCCCCGGTGCCAGCCTGGATGGCCCGCTGGCGGCGGGCATTCCCGGCGAGCCGGCCGCGCTGGTGCATATCGCCAGGCAGTACGGCCGCTTGCCCCTGGCGCGCAGCCTCGCTCCCGCCATCCGCCTCGCCGAGGAGGGGATCGCCATGGAAGCGGGCATGCAGGCGGGCCTGCGGTTCCGCCGTCAGGCGATGGAGAAGTCGCCGGCGCTGATGGCGGTGTTCTTCCCGGGCGGGGAGCTGCCGGCGGCCGGCGCGCGCCTGCGCCAGCCGGACCTCGCCGTGACGCTGCGCCGGCTGGCCGCTTCGGGCTTCGACGGCTTCTACCGCGGGCCCACCGCGACGGCGCTGGTGGAGGGCGTGCGTGCCGCGGGCGGCATCTGGTCCGCCGCGGACCTCGCCGGGTACAGGGTCATCGAGCGCGAGCCGGTGCGCGGCCGCTACCGCGGCGTGGAGATCATCTCCGCGCCACTGCCTTCGGCGGGAGGCATCGGCCTGGTGGACATGCTCAACATGCTCTCGGGCTGGGATCTCGACAAGCTCGATGGCGCCACCCGCAAGCACCTCGTCATCGAAGCCATGCGCCGCGCCTACCGCGATCGCAGCGTCTGGCTCGGCGATCCGGCATTCAGCGAAGTGCCCGTCGCGCAGCTGCTCAGCCCGTTCTACGCCGCCGGCCAGCGTGCCTCCATCCGCCTGGATCGCGCCACGCCGAGCGATCTGCTGCCCGCAGGCAGGGCGGATGGCAGCGAAGGCCATGACACCACGCATTTCTCCATCCTCGATGCCGACGGCAACCGGGTGGCGGGTACGCTCTCCATCAATACCTGGTACGGCTCGGCCTTCATGCCGCCCGGCACCGGCGTGATCCTCAACAACGAGATGGATGATTTCACCGTGAAGCCGGGCACCGGCAACGCCTACGAGCTGCAGGGCGCGAGCGCCAACGCCATCGCGCCGGGCAAGCGCATGCTCTCCAGCATGACGCCGACCTTCCTCGAGTCCCCGCGCGGCGTGGCCATCCTCGGCACGCCCGGCGGCAGCCGCATCATCACCATGGTGCTGCTGGCGGCGCTGGACTGGATGGACGGCCACGACGCGGCTTCCATGACGGCACTCAGGCGCTACCACCACCAGTTCCAGCCGGACGTGGTGACCTACGAGCGCGGTGCGTTCAGCGACCAGGAGATACAGGCGCTGGAGGCCATGGGACACCGGCTCAAAGCCAGCAGCCGCGATTACGGCAACATGAATGTCGTCACCTGGGACTACGTGACCGGGAAGGTGCAGGCCGCGAGCGACCCGCGCCGCGAGGGCGAGGCCCTGGTGTACTGAGGCCGCCGCGCGGCTGGCAGCCCGGGCAGTAGAACGTCGAGCGCTGTCCCTGCGTGAGCTGGCGGATCGGCGTGCCGCAGGTGCCACAGGGCTGGCCGGTGCGGTCATAGACCCGCAGCGCCTGCGCGAAGTAGCCGGGCTCGCCGCTGCTGCCGTGGAAGTCGCGCAGCGTGGTGCCGCCGAGAGCCACGGCTTCGCCGAGTACCTCGCGCACGGCGGCGGCGAGGCGCTCCATGTCCGTGAGCGGGATGCGCCCCGCCGCGCGGCAGGGATGCAGGCCGGCGCGGAACAACGCCTCGCTCGCATAGATGTTGCCGATGCCGACGACGATCGCGGCGTTCATGATGAACGGCTTGATGGCCAGGCGCCTGCCGCGTGCCCGGTCCCGCAGCCAGGCACCGCTGAAGCCCGGTTCCAGCGGCTCAGGCCCGAGATGCGCGAGCAGCGGATGCGCCAGCGGCTCGCTCCCCGCCCAGAGCAGCGAGCCGAAGCGGCGGGGATCGTGGAAGCGGATGCGCTGGCCGCGATCGAGGACGATGTCGAAATGGTCGTGCCTGCCGGGCGCCTGGTCGCTTTCCAGCACGCGCAGGCTGCCCGACATCCCGAGGTGCAGCAGCGCCGTGCCCCGCGAGGTTTCCAGCAGCAGGTACTTGCCGCGCCGACCGACCTGTCGCACGCGCGAGCCGGCCAGCCGGGCGCCGAGCCCTGGCGGGATCGGCCAGCGCAGGCGGCGCTCGCGCACCACCAGCTCGCGGATGCGCCGGCCCTCCATCCAGGGCGCGATGCCGCGCCGCGTGGTCTCGACCTCGGGCAGTTCAGGCACGCGATGGCTTCGGCGCAGGGCGCGAAGCGTTGCGGCAAGTGGTGGTTGCCCTGGGCCGGGATCGTGACTGGTCCCTTGGTGGGCCCGGCGGGCATCCGCTATAGTGGCCCGCAGCCAACACCATGGATGGGCGACGGGGATGATGCAATTCCTTGCAGATCATGTGGATGGAGTGCTCGGCCTGGGCTTCTGGGCGAAGGTGGCCGTGGCCTTCGTGGCCGTCCACGTGTCGATGGCGGCGGTCACGCTCTACCTGCACCGCGACCAGGCCCATCGCGCCATCGACCTGCATCCCGCCATCCGTCATTTCTTCCGCCTGTGGATCTGGCTGACCTCGGGCATGGTGACACGCGAATGGGTGGCGGTGCACCGCAAGCACCACGCCTTCTGCGAGACCCGGGACGATCCCCACAGCCCGGTGGTGCACGGGCTGCGCACCATCCTGCTGCGCGGCGCGGAGGTCTATCGCGTCGAGGCAGCCAACGCGGAGACGCTGGAGAAGTACGGTCGCGGCTGCCCGGACGACTGGCTGGAGCGCAATGTCTATCGCCACGGTCTCGTCGGCGTCTGGCTGATGCTGGCGATCGACGTGCTGCTGTTCGGTGCCGGCGGCATCACCCTGTTCGCCGTGCAGATGGTGGCCATGCCGTTCTTCGCGGCCGGCGTCATCAATGGTGTCGGCCATGCCATCGGCTACCGCAACTTCGAGACCGAGGATGCCTCCACCAACCTCGTGCCGGTGGGGGTGCTGATCGGCGGCGAGGAGCTGCACAACAATCACCACGCGTTTCCCACCTCGGCGCGGTTCGCGCTGCGGCCCGGGGAGTTCGACATCGGCTGGTTCTACATCCGCATGCTGTCGGCGCTGGGCCTGTGCCGCGTCGGTCGCCTGGCACCGGTGCCGCACTTCGCGGCTGCGCCCCGCCCGGTGGACCTGGAGACACTGCGTGCCGTCATGCAGAACCGCATGCACGTGCTGCGCGACTACAGCCGCCGCGTGGTGATGCCGGTACTGCGCATGGAGCGTCGCGCGCGACGCGGCGACGTGCTGCTGCGCTCGGCCGGGCAGCTGCTGACCCGCTGGCCGGGGCTGATGGATGAAGCCGCGCGCCAGCGCCTGGCCCGCATCCTGGCGACCAGCCCGATGCTGCACGCGGTGGACGAGCACCGCCGGCAGCTCATGCGCGTGTGGCAGCAGGCCAATGTTTCCAACGAGCGGCTGGTGACCGAGCTGCGCGAGTGGTGCGTGCGGGCCGAGGCGAGCGGCATCGCCGTGCTGGAGGAGTTCTCGGCACGCCTGCGGGAGTACATCCCGCAGCCGCAACCGCTGCCGGTCTGAGGCAGCCGCCGTCGGCCGACGAAAAAAAACCGCCGGAAGGCGGTTTTTTTTCTACTTGATCTTGGCTTCCTTGTACTTCACGTACTTGCGGACCACGGGGTCGAACTTGTTGACCTCCATCTTGTCCGGATGCAGCCGCTTGTTCTTGGTGGTGGTGTAGTAATGGCCGGTGTCGGCGGTGGACACGAGCTTGATCTTGTCGCGCTTGCTTGCCATGGCTGCTGCCCTCAGACCTTCTCGCCGCGGGCACGCAGGTCGGCAACGACCTTCTCGAGCCCGACCTTGTCGATGGTGCGCAGCCCGCGGGTGGAGACGCGCAGGCGCACGAAGCGCTTCTCGCTCTCCAGCCAGAAGCGGTGCGTGTGGAGGTTCGGCAGCCAGCGGCGCCGGCTCTTGTTGTTGGCGTGGGAAACGGTGTTCCCGTAGGACGGCCGCTTGCCGGTGACCTGGCAGACGCGCGACATGACGAACCTCTGTCGAATCAGGTGGTTGAATCGCCAGCTCGTGGCGAAAGGCCGGCTATTAAACCAGCCGGCCGTCATTTAGGCAACCGGCCGGGCCGCAGCCTGAGGCCCGGCTAGAGCATGCCCCGCCCGGCAAGCGAGGTGCACACCCCGTCGCCGATGACGAAGTGGTCGAGCAGGCGGACGTCGATCAGCTCCAGTGCCCCGCGGATCCGCCGGGTGATCAGCTGGTCTGCCTCGCTCGGCTCGGCCACGCCGGAGGGGTGGTTGTGGGCCAGGATCACCGCCGCGGCATTCCGGCGCAGTACCTGGCGCACGACCTCCCGGGGATACACCGTGGTGTTGTCGATGGTCCCCTGGAAAAGTTCCTCAAATGCCAGGACCCGGTGGCGATTGTCGAGGAACAGGCAGCAAAACACCTCGTGCGGGCGGTCCCGCAGGCGCGCCAGCAGGAACTCGCGGCTGTCCGCCGGCGAGCGGATGGCGCGGCCCGGCGCCAGCTTTTCCTGCAGGTAGCGGCAGCAGCACTCGCGCGCCGCCACGAGGGCCGCCGCCTTGCCCGGCCCGACGCCGTGCAGGGCCTGCAGGTCGTCCAGGCTGGCATTGAGCACCCCGCGGATGCCGCCGAAGGTGGCGAGCAGGCTGCGTGCCAGATCGACCGCCGAGGTGCCGCGAACCCCGCGGCCCAGCATGACCGCCAGCAGCTCGGCATCCGAGAGCTGGGTCGGCCCGGCGCCACTCAGGCGTTCGCGGGGCCGCTCGCCGGGCGGCCAGTCCTTGATGGAGCGCGTTTCCATGGTCAGCCATTCTCGGGCCTGCCGACGGCGCGACCCAAGTCACGAAACTGCCCGCAGCAGGCACAAAGCGATCCACCTGGCAGGGCGATTCTTGTACGCTTGCTGCATGGCTTTGCTGACCGGCAAGAAGATCCTGCTCGGCGTCTCGGGCGGCATAGCCGCCTACAAGAGCCCGGACCTGGTGCGCCGACTGCGCGACCAGGGCGCCGAGGTGCAGGTGGTACTGACCCACAGCGCGGCACGCATGGTGTCGCCGACGGTGTTCCAGGCCGTGTCCGGCCAGCCGGTGCGCGGCGATCTCTGGGATGCGCAGGCGGAGGCCGCCATGGGCCACATCGAGCTGGCCCGCTGGGCGGATTTCGTGGTCATCGCCCCGGCCACCGCGCACCTCATGGCGCAACTGGCCGCCGGCCTCGCCCCCGACCTGCTGACCACGCTGTGCCTGGCGACCACTGCGCCCGTGCTGCTGGCGCCCGCCATGAACCACGCCATGTGGGCCCATGCGGCGACACGGGCCAATCGCACGCTGCTTGCGGCGCGCGGCCTGCGCTTCGTCGGTCCTGCCGAGGGTGCGCAGGCCTGCGGCGAGAGCGGCCCGGGTCGCATGAGCGAGCCGGCGGACATCGTCGCGGCGCTGGCCGCACTGGCGGGCATGGCGGGCGGGGCGCTCGCGGGCCGGCGGGTGCTGGTGACGGCAGGCCCGACGCGCGAGCCCATCGATCCCGTGCGATTCGTCAGCAACCGCAGCTCCGGCAAGATGGGCTTCGCGGTGGCCCAGGCCGCGGCCGAGGCGGGCGCCCGGGTGACGCTGGTTGCCGGGCCGGCGCAGCTGCCCACGCCGCCGGGTGTCGAGCGTGTCGACGTCGAGTCCGCTGCCGAGATGCACGAGGCAACGCTGTCGCGGGCCGCGCAGGTCGACATCTACATCGGCGCTGCCGCGGTCTCCGACTATCGCCCGGCGCAGTCCGCCGCGCAGAAGATCAAGAAGAAGACCGAGACCCTGGACCTGCACATGGTGAAGTGCGCCGACGTGCTGGCAGCGGTCGCGGCACTGGCGCAGGACCGCCCCTTCACCGTCGGTTTCGCCGCCGAGACCGAGAAGCTCGAGGAACACGCGCTGGACAAGCTGCGGCGCAAGGGCCTGGACATGATCGTCGCCAACCTCGTCGGCAGCCAGCTCGGCTTCGATCGCGACGACAACAGCGCCGTATTGCTCTGGCCCGGCGGACGCGAGGAAATCGCCCAGACCTCGAAGGCGGAGCTGGCACGGCGCATCATCGCCAGCATCGCGCAGCGCCTGCCCGGTGCCGCGGGCGGTGTCACGCCCATCCGTCGTCCCAGGCTGTCGTGAGCCCGGGCCCGAAGATCCAGCTGCGGGTCCTCGACCCGCGCATCGGCACGGATTTCCCGCTGCCCGACTACGCCACGACCGGCTCTGCCGGCATCGACCTGCGCGCCTGCGTGACGGAGAACCTGCTGCTCGAGCCCGGCGCGACGACGCTGGTGCCTACGGGGATCGCCGTGCACATGGCGGACCCCGGCCTCGCGGCGCTGATCCTGCCGCGCTCGGGTCTCGGCCACAAGCATGGCATCGTGCTCGGCAACCTGGTCGGGCTGATCGACTCGGACTACCAGGGCCAGATCATGGTCTCGGTGTGGAACCGCGGCGCCACGGCCTTCATCATCGAGCCGGGCGCGCGCCTGGCACAGATGGTGTTCGTGCCGGTGGTGCAGGCGGAGTTCGAGGTCGTTGCGGAGTTCACCGCCAGCGAGCGCGGTGCGGGCGGCTTCGGCCATACCGGCCAGCGTTGACGCCGCACCGCGGCCCGGCCGGATGCGGCCGGCGGCGGCAGATCACTCCTGGGGTGCCGCGGCCTTCAGTTCCTTGAAGCGGGTGATGTCGGCGGTGAACTGGCCGAGGACGTCGGCCTTGCGGTTGCGGGTGTCGGCCAGGTTTTTCTCGTACAGCATGATGGAGTCCATGGTGTTCGAGAGTTCCTTCGCCAGCCGCTGGTCGATGGGTGGTGCCTGCGGATCGGGGCTGTAGGGCTTGAAGCCGGCGGCCTCGGCCTGCAGCTTCTGCAGGATGTCGCGCAGGCCCTGCAGGTAGTTCTCGGTCACCTTGATCTGGGTATCGATCAGCTCGATGCGCCGGTCGCGCAGTGCCTCGATCTCGTCCACCGAGAGGTAGGTGTCGAGCAGCACCTGGTCACGGCGCGAGGCGAGGATGGCCTTCTGGCGTTCCTCGGCCGCCTTCTTCGCGGCGGCTTTCTCCGCCGCGACCTGTTCGGCCGTCTTCAGGCCGCTCTCGGTGGCGACCGGTACCCCGTAGTCGTTCAATACCTGCTTCTGGCTGCTGGCGTATTCGGGGGGCACGCTGTCGCCGAAGTGCACCACGCCGTCCTTGTCCACCCAGCGATAGGTCTTTGCCTCGCTGGCGGACCTGGACGTCGTGTGCTTCGCTGCCGGAGGCGTGGCGGCCTGCATGCCGGCCACGGGAAGCAGGAGTGCGAGAGCCGCAGCCGCGAGGCTGCCTGCAGTACGGTTCATGACTGTGCGCCCAAACCGGGCACCCCCGCCCGGGACTTGACAGATTATCCCGCCAGCCGCCGCCGCGGAACAGTGACGCAGTTCCGGAATCAGCCCCGCACGCCGTAGCGCTGGCGGTAATCGGCCACCAGCGTCAGGTGCTGGCCGAACTCGACGCTGCCCTCGAGGTGGGCCACGAGGTCATCCAGGCCGATGATGCTGGCGACCTTCACCCCGTAGTTCGCCTCGACCTCCTGCACCGCGGATGTCGCGCCCGTGCCCCGCTCCTGGCGGTCCAGGGCGATCAGCACCCCGGCCGGCTCGCCGCCGGCGGCACGGATCACCTCCACCGATTCGCGGATGGCGGTGCCCGCGGTGATGACGTCGTCGACGATCAGCACGCGGCCACCCATCGGCGCGCCGACGATGAGCCCGCCCTCGCCGTGGTCCTTGATCTCCTTGCGGTTGAAGCAGAAGGGCCGGTCCAGGCCCTGGTGCTCGGCGAGCGCGGCGGCAGTCAGCGCCACCAGCGGGATGCCCTTGTAGGCGGGGCCGAACAGCAGGTCGTAGTCGATGCCGGAGTCGGCGGCGGCGGCGGCGTAGTAGCGGCCGAGCTTGGCGACCGCGTAACCGGTGTTGAACACGCCGGAGTTGAAGAAGTACGGGCTGATGCGCCCCGACTTGAGCTTGAACTGGCCGAAGCGCAGCGCGCCGATCTCCAGCGCCAGCTCGATGAATTCCGTCTTGTACGCGCGCATGCGGCGATCCCCGGCGCCCGCGGCGCCTTCTGGTAGAGTATCGCATGGCGGGCGGCATCGCGATCACGGCATGCGCATCATCACCCTGAACGTCAACGGCATCCGCTCGGCGGCCCGCAAGGGCCTGTTCGAATGGCTGCCGCGGCAGCGCGCGGACGTCATCTGCCTGCAGGAGATCAAGGCGGGGCCGGAACACCTGGCCGAACCGCCATTCACCTCGAAGTCCTTCTACTCGTATTACGAGCCGGCGGTGAAGAAGGGCTACTCGGGCGTGGCACTGCTCACCCGCGAGCATCCCGACGGCCTGGTGCGCGGCTTCGGCACGCCGGAGTTCGACCACGAGGGCCGCTACCTCGAGGTCCGCTTCGGTGACCTGAGCATCGTCTCGCTCTACGTGCCTTCGGGTTCCGCCGGCGCGCACCGCCAGGAATCCAAGTTCCGCTTCATGACGGCCTTCATGGCGCACCTGCGCCGCATCCGCGCCGATGGCCGGCGCTATGTCATCTGCGGCGACTGGAACATCGCCCACCGCGAGATCGACCTGAAGAACTGGCGTGGCAACCAGAAGAACTCCGGCTTCCTGCCCGAGGAGCGCGCCTGGATGGACGAGGTGCTGGGCGATGTCGGCCTGCGGGATGCCTTCCGTGTCGTCGACGACCGGCCGGAGCAGTACACCTGGTGGTCCAACCGCGGCCAGGCCTGGGCGAAGAACGTCGGCTGGCGCATCGATTACCAGATCGTCTCGCCGGAGATCGCCGCGAAGGTCGGCGATGCCGGCATCTACAAGCGCAAGCGCTTCTCCGACCACGCGCCGCTCATCATGGATTACCACCTGGATGGCGGCTGAACCCGCGGCCGGAGATGCCCGGCGCTCCGGCCTCGGCGTCTACCTGCATCGCCGTGTGCTGGCGATGCTGTTCCTCGGCTTCTCCGCCGGGCTGCCATTCCCGCTGGTGTTCGCCACGCTCTCGGCCTGGCTCGCCACGGCCGGCGTGCAGAAATCCAGCATCGGCATGTTCACCTGGGTGGGCATGACCTATTCGCTGAAGTTCCTCTGGGCGCCGCTGGTGGACCGGGTGCCGCTGCCCGGCATCGGCGCCTGGCTGGGCCGGCGCCGCAGCTGGATGCTGCTGGCGCAGGCCGGCGTGGCCGCGGCGCTCATGGGCCTCGCCGGCGCGGATCCGGCCGGGGATCTCGCGCGGGTCGCCGCGCTGTCGGTGGCCGTGGCGTTCTGCTCGGCGACGCAGGACATCGCCATCGATGCCTGGCGCATCGAGGCGGTGGCGCAGCGCCTGCAGGGCGCCATGGCGGCGGCCTACCAGTTCGGCTACCGCCTGGCGATGCTGGCGGCGGGGGCGGGCGCGCTGTTCATCGCCGATTTCCTTTCCTGGCCGGCGGCCTACCACGCCATGGCAGCGCTGATGCTGGTGGGCGTGGTGACGGTGTTCATCATCGAAGAGCCGGTACGGGAAGCCGGCGCGGAGGCGATCACTGCCACGGGGCTGTCACCCGCGCGGCGCCTCGAGGCCTGGTTCCTCTCGGCCGTGGTCGGCCCATTCGCGGATTTCTTCCGCCGCAACGGCGCCTGGGGCATCGTGCTGCTCGGCTTCATCGCCTGCTACCGCATCAGCGACCTGATCCTCGGCGTCATGGCCAATCCCTTCTACATCGACATCGGCTTCTCGCTGTCGCAGATCGCCTCCATCGCCAAGGTGTTCGGCTTCGCGCTGACACTGGCTGGCGCGGCACTCGGCGGCGTGGCGGTTGCGCGCTGGGGCGCGGTGCGGCCGCTGGTGGCCGGCGCGGTCCTGGTGGCGACCACCAACATGCTGTTTGCCGGGCTGGCCTGGCACGGCCAGCCGGACCTGCGCTTCCTGATGGCGACCATCTCGGCGGACAACCTCGCTGCCGGCTTCGCCGGCACGGTGTTCATCGCCTACCTGTCGAGCCTGACGAGCGTGTCCTACACCGCCACCCAGTACGCGCTGTTCTCCGCGCTGATGACGGTGCTCGGCAACTTCATCGGCGGCTTCTCCGGCATGGTGGTGGAGGCCAGCGACTGGGTGAGCTTCTTCCTCTACGCATCCGCCATGGGGGTGCCCGCCATCGTGCTGTCGATGGTGGTGGCGGGCCGGGCGACTGCCCGGTAGGCGGCGCGCCTAGTCCTGGCGGTCGAGATACTCGAGGGGATCGCCGAAGTTCTCCTCCGGCTTGTCCCGCAGGTCCTCGAACTCTTCCTCGTCGACATCCACGGAACCGGTCCAGTCGTCCGGTGCCTCGGCTTCCTCGATCGCCATCTCCTGCCAGGAGTCGAAGTCGAGTTCCTCGATGGTGCCATCGTAGTACTGGATCTCCACGGTGGCGTCGGCCGCGTCCAGGGCGACGACCTCGAAGAGGTCGCCGTTCTCGTGCTTGTACCAGTTGCCCACGACCGGGGATATTTCCGTCATTGTTCTTGTTCCCAATTTGGCTTCTTCGCTGGCGACCACTGCCCGGGCACGACTCATTTATAACTCAGGCGAAAGGCCGGGTCGAGCGCCGCCAGGCGCGCTCCCACACGTCGTGGCCCAGGCGTTCGCCGCGCCGCTCGAAGCGGGTGCGCGGACGCGACACCGCCGCCAGCGGTGGCTGCCCGAAGGCTGGCTCGGCGGCCACCACGGCCTCGATGTGCTCCGCGTAGGGGGCCCAGTCGGTGGCGACATGGAAAACCCCGTCCGGCGCGAGCTTGCGCGCCGCCAGCCGCGCGAACCCCGGCTGCACCAGTCGCCGCTTGTGGTGGCGCTTCTTCGGCCAGGGGTCCGGGAAGAACAGGTGGATGCCCGCCAGGCTGGCATCGGCCACCTGTTGCTCGAGCACCTCTACTGCATCGTGGCGGATGAAGCGCAGGTTACGCAGGCCGAGCTTGTCGGCGAGCAGCAGCGCGTGGCCGACGCCGGGTTCGTGGACCTCGACGCCGATGAAATCGCGCTCCGGCTCCGCGGCCGCCATGGCAGCCAGCAGCTCGCCGTCGCCGAAGCCGATCTCCATGACCACCGGTGCCTCGCGCCCGAACAGCTGGCGGAAGTCGAGCGGCCGCGGCTCGAAGGCCAGACCGAACCGCGGCCAGAGTTCCAGCAGCGCGCGCCGCTGGGCCACGGTGGTGCGCCCGGCGCGCAGCGTGTAGCTGCGGATGGCGCGGTGGGCTGGCGGTTGCGCGGCCTCGGTGTCCGGTGGCGTGCTCATGCTCGATGCGGGTGGCGTCTGCCGGTTGGGGAGGGGCGCACAGATTAGCCTGCCGCTGCATCCTCGGACAGTGTCGCCGCCCGGTGTCCGAGCCGGGTACGCCGGGCATTCCACGGCTTGCTGCGCCGAGCGGCGGACACTTACACTTCGCGCCAGCGCGGGTGTAGTTCAATGGTAGAACTGTAGCTTCCCAAGCTACTAACGTGGGTTCGATTCCCATCACCCGCTCCAGTTACCGCGAGGCCCCGGCGGGGCCTCGTCCCCCCTCGCAAGAACGAGACCGGCATGGACGAAAAACAACGCAACAGGATCCTGCTTCTGCTCTTCGTCGGCGTACTGATGGGTGCGCTGGACATCGCCATCATCGGCCCGGCCTTCCCGGCCATCCAGGAGGAGTTCGGCGTCAGCAGCCGCCAGCTTGCCTGGATCTCCAACCTCTACATCCTCACCAGCCTGATCAGCACGCCGCTGATGGCGAAGCTGTCGGACCGCTTTGGCCGACGCATCATCTACATGATCGGCGCGCTGCTGTTCGGCACCGGCTCGCTCATCGTGGCGAGCGCCTCCAGCTACGACATGCTGCTCATCGGGCGCGCGGTGCAGGCCAGCGGTGGCGACG
>WBZR01000551.1_pt1 | contig 58677 bp, 45 predicted proteins | sample 5204231 | NCBI WGS metagenome assembly WBZR01 (sample SAMN12412403, study PRJNA552823) | activated sludge metagenome | isolation source: activated sludge from anammox sidestream of wastewater treatment plant... | place: USA: Virginia | collected 2017-08 | reverse complement strand
AATAACCGTCGCTCATGCATTAGCCTGTCAATCCCGAAGGGGTAACCACTGATTGGAGAGCCGTATGCGGGAGACCCGCCTGTACGGTTCGGAGGGAGGGGAGGCGAAAGCCTTTCCTACCCCTATCACGGCAGGTAATATGTTGTTTTTGTTGAAATATTTCAAAAAACTTAACTGTTGTCTTAAATTAAGTTACGTTCCGTTCTCCTGTGTCATTCCCATACAAGCAGGAATCCTGAAAAATGGCGAAAGACAGGATATCGGTTTTCACGGGAAGGACAACAGGCTTTTTTGTTCCCTCTGGTTGAAGAATCCTGGAAAATGAAGCATGGAGCAAAAAGATATAGAATTATGAGGAATAAAAATGCTAAAATATGGGCGCTAATTTCATATCAATTATTCTTAAAAAAGAAAATATCCGTCATGTTGCAAGAAAAGATAGGGTTTATTGGCTGCGGGAAGATGGGGGAGGCGCTTTGTAAAAGCATGGTTAATTCCAGGCTGAGTGAAGCTAGCCGTATAATTGCAAGCGACGTTTTGGCTGAACGATGCAAATTATTAAGCCAGGAGATTGGTATACAAACTACGCAAAACAATAAAGACGTAGCCTCCTTTGCAGATATTATTGTCCTGGCGATAAAACCACAGATGGTGAACGAGATACTCGCCGATTTAAAAACCAGCATTACCCAACGACATTTAGTGGTATCGATTGCAGCGGGCATTCCGATACGGTGCATTGAATCGAGACTGCAATCCGGTGTTCGCGTTATTCGGGTAATGCCTAATACCCCTTGTTTGGTAGGTCTATCGGCGACGGCATTTGCTTTGGGCTCGCATGCTACCCAAAAGGACGGACAATTGGTGTCTACTATATTTAACTCCGTCGGGAAGGTTTTCCATATGGACGAAAAATATCTGGATGCCGTGACAGGACTAAGTGGAAGTGGGCCTGCATACGTTTACATGTTTATCGAGGCGTTATCTGACGGAGGTGTCAAAATGGGACTGCCCAGGGATATAGCCACCATCCTTGCAGCGCAAACCGTTTTGGGGGCTGCAAAGATGCTTCTGGAAACGGGACAGCATCCAGCACAGTTAAAGGATGCCGTGACCTCACCAGGTGGTACGACGATTGAAGGACTAAGCAAACTAGAAGATAGTGGCTTCCGCTCGGCTGTCATCAATGCTGTTGAAGCGGCTACGTTAAAATCAAAAAAATTAGGAGAATAACTTGCATGCTAATACAAAAAATAGATAAGCAGAAGATAAATCTGGCCGTAAACACCTTACGAATGCTTTCTGCTGATGCCATTGAGAAGGCGCAATCTGGCCATCCTGGCCTCCCCATGGGTTTTGCCGATATAGCCTTTGTCCTGTGGATGCAGTTCTTGCGGTTTCATCCGACAGACCCTCAGTGGCCCAATCGCGACCGTTTTATCCTGTCTGCAGGGCATGGTTCCATGTTGCAGTATTCATTGCTGCACCTCTTTGGGTATGATTTGTCTCTGGACGAAATTAAGCGATTCCGCCAATTTGGGAGTAAGACCCCTGGTCATCCGGAATACGGGCATACTCCGGGAGTTGAGGTTACAACCGGCCCATTGGGTCAGGGATTTGCCAACGGGGTAGGAATGGCGCTGGCAGAACGAGTGCTGGCTGAACGGTTTAATAAAAACGGCAGGACGCTTATTGATCATCACATTTACGGGGTAGTGAGTGACGGGGATCTGATGGAAGGAATTACTTCAGAAGCGGCTTCGTTAGCAGGACATCTCGGTCTGTCCAATATTATCTATATTTACGATAGTAACCGGATATCTATTGAAGGAAATACCTCTCTTACCTTTACCGAGGATGTTGGGAAACGATTTGAAGCTTATAACTGGCGGGTGCTTCATATAGACGGACACAATCATAATGAAATTGTTGAGGCTATCGAAGCGGCACGGAATGAAAGAGAGAGGCCTTCGCTGATCATTGCCAGGACACACATTGGCAAAGGAAGTCCTAATAAGCAGGATACGGCATCCGCTCATGGTGAACCGTTGGGCGCGCAGGAGATCGAATTGACGAAGGAAAATCTTGGTTGGCCTAAAAGTCCGGCATTCTATATTCCAGACGAAGTAAAGCAGCTCTGCCAAAGCCGTGTGGAGGAGTTGAAGAAAGAGTATGCCCAATGGCAGGAGCTGTTTAAAAGGCATATCAATGACGATCCCACGCTATCTCAGGCGTGGAATGCCTGTTTTAAGAAAGAGATACCTGGTGATTTGGAATATGAGCTATTGAAAACCATAAAAAAGGAATCTATTGCCACCCGTTCAGCATCGGGAGATATGATTCAGGTGATTGCCCAGAGAGTACCTTCTTTTATGGGGGGTTCTGCAGACCTCAGCCCTTCAACAAAGACCTCTATAAAAAACTCCTCTTCCTTGGAAAAAAATCAATTCTCTGGGAAAAACATCCATTTTGGAATCAGGGAGCACGCCATGGGTGCAATGTTAAGCGGATTGGCGCTTTACGGCGGCATTATTCCCTATGGCTCAACCTTTCTGACGTTCTCTGATTATATGCGTCCTTCCATTCGTCTCGCGGCAATAATGAAGATCCAGGTGATCTATGTGTTTACTCACGACAGTATTTTTGTCGGAGAAGATGGCCCCACCCACCAACCGGTTGAACATCTGTCATCACTCCGCGCTATACCGAATCTTCTGGTGATACGGCCTTCGGACGCCACAGAAACGGCTGCTGCCTGGATCGTGGCACTTAACCATAAAGAGGGGCCAACAGCACTCGTCCTCACCCGTCAGGACTTGCCGGTAATTATCCGCTCAATCTATCCGTCACAAAGTCAGTTAAAGAATGGGGCGTATATATTAAAGGACTCGGTCAAACCACCGGAGATTATCCTTATGGCAACGGGTTCAGAGATTGCCATTGCCCTGGAAGCTACTTTACATTTGCAAGGGAAAGGTATCCATGCAAGACTTCTGAGTGTACCCTGCTTTGAGCTGTTTCGTTCAAATTCAGAAGAATACAAAAACAGTATACTCCCGCCGGATTGTAGAAAACGGGTAGCAATTGAAGCCGCCGGAAAAAGCAGTTGGTACGAACTGGTTGGATTAGATGGCCTTATCATTGGACTTAACGGTTATGGCGCATCTGCACCAGCAAAGACCTTGGCCGAGTACTATGGTTTTACCGCAAAAAATATATTAAATGAAATTACCAGGAAATGGGGTATATAAAAGCCGTAGAAATTTTGACTGCAGAATGGTATTCAACGAATGCCGGATTTAAAATTTGGGATACGTCTGCCTCCGGCAGACAGACGGACTCCTGACCTGCCGAAACTATAGAGTAAATTACAACGTAACAATTTAGGTTTTTGAAAATTTCCAACAAAAGCCGGATATTAATACGGTAGGGGCGGGTTTCAAACCTGCCCCTACATAATGACAGCATTCATACAGAATGTTTTAAAGAAAGATTGTTGCATTATAACGGGTCTTCGAGTAGTTCATAAGAAGCCTTTTCTGAACTATGCAGAAAAGGCTTCTTTGCTATAAAATCTATATCAGTTCGATTTTGCAGATTGAACGACAAGCAAGTAATCTATCGTGTACATGCACCCCCTCAAAATTATCAAAATAAACTTATAGGTATGGGGAGGCGGGAGAAAGAAGGATCAAGACTACGTCGCTTCGTTTTGCTTTATCCGTTTCGTGAAAATTCGTCCGTACAAAACGTAAAATCAAATTTTATCAGTGCAGAGGGGCATTGGTTGTTACGAGTAATGACCTACATAAAGAATTCTAAAAAATGCTTTGCTCCTGCTCCAGGAATGAAGGATTTTTATTGATAGGTTCTGCTAAAATTTTTACGTTCGTAAAAATTTAATGTATGAAATAATTACGTCTGGTAAATAGAAGGCAACAGGGGAGTGTGAAATAGATATCGAATGAACAACTTTTTGTGGGCACTCAAGTTCCTTACCAGTATTCCTTTTGATAAAGATGACAGGATTAAACCAGGTGATGCCGGCCATGTGACGTACTGGTTTCCTGTAGTGGGTTTATGCATCGGTGTTTTTCTGTCTCTCGCGTATTTGCCACTCTACGTCTTTTTCCCTCCTCTTATTGCTAACGCTTTAATTATCCTTTTATCTGTCGTGATCACCGGTGCAATGCATCTTGATGGACTTGCCGATACCTGCGATGGCATTTGGGGTGGCTGGAATAAGGAAAGACGCCTGGAAATCATGAAGGACAGCCGTATTGGCAGCTATGGAGCTATCGGACTGATCTGTTTGCTCGGACTCAAATACGTTAGCTTGTTGAGCATCGGGGAAATCTCTGCGACAACCATTTCACCTTTTAGCGACTGCATAAAAAGCATTTCACACCTTACTTCACCTGTACTTCTCAATACATGTGTTGCATTGATCCTTATGCCCGTGGCAGGAAGGTGGGCGCAGGTCTGCGCTGCTGGGTTGACAACGTATGCCAGGAATGAATCAGGTACGGGACTTTTTATCGCCAGAGGTACAACGCGCAAACAGGTGTTCTATGCATCACTGTTTCCTGTTTTTTTATTATGGTTTTTTTATCATCTGTATGGATTTGTGATATTTGCAATAATAATTATTTTCACACTCGGATGGATTTATTATATTAAAAAGAAGATTGGTGGGATGACAGGGGATACGTTGGGTTTTATGAATGAAGTAACGGAGTTCTTATTTTTGTTGAGTCTCCTCCCGATGGAGTGGGTAAAAATGAGTCATTTTTGAATTAAATATCGGGCAACATACAAGTCAAGATTTTGAGCCGGAGATATTCTTCGACTCGTAAACCATAAGCTTGACGTTGTATAACTCTGATTTTATTATTCAGAGCTTCGGCGAATCCAAGCGAGTCCTTATTTTCTGGTTTACAAAATGCGGCAATGCCGTCGAAGTGTCGTTCAACCAGTTCTGCGAACTTTTCATACAGTTTAAGCCGTTGCCATTTTAATAAGGCTTTCCCGTTATCAAAAACCTTCTGGCCCAAGCCTCTGACGTATAGCTCCATAACTGTCCGAACGTCTCTTTGAGGACACAGACAGTGTTCAGCCGCTTGTTAGCGGGCTGAAGCGTCTTTAATGTCTTCCTCCGTCTATCGCAAGATTCTCACGATGAGGAGGAAGTGTGTATTTCCAACCTTTCATAGACTTACGGACTTTTCCAGCAAACCTGGTGTATTCGCTTTTTTTCATTTTGTCCAAGGCCTCGTTGACATCGGATTATGTTTTCTGGCACCGGGTGGCACGGATAAACTCGTTTATCCGTGCTTGCTGGAATACATACGTTGGAATGAAAGATAAAACATAGACAAACAGAGTTTGTCCATGGCACCCAAAGATAATGCTTCAGTATTTGAAGATATGTTGCTAAAATAACGTTATTATGGCTAATCTTTATTTGCCTGCACAAATGGTGGCCAGGTTTGGGAAGATTGTCCTAGCGAGGGACGTTAGCGTAAGGCTTATACCATTTGCGCTAGTTGTGGACGGACTGTTCACGAAACCCGTCGGAAGAGCTAACTGGTACGGGGGGGGTGTTTCTCGTGTGTGAGGTGTGCGATGTGAGGAGAGCAAAACTTAAAAGGATGACGAAAAAGGGGGGTGGTTACAGGAAATGGCATTGCAAGTGGTTGTCAAAAGGATGGTTACAATGGGAACTGTGCGAATCATTGACCTGATGAATAAGGGACGAGAGATGCGGGAGGATGGACGAAGAAAAAGAATTGATTTCTGCAGAAGATGTTCTCTGTAAACCCAAAGAATTGAAGGTTGTTTCCGGCAAATCTAGATGATGGATATTCGCTTGGTATTTTGAAATGGAAATGACAAGTGTTTTACCTTACAAGATACCGGTATGTTACCTTTTATGCCTAAAGGGCGGATCGTACACAGCAGGTGGTGAAGCCTCCCCCTCTGAAAATGAAAAATAGATTAGTTGGCCCTGCACATGGCAAAAGGGATGTGCATGACCGGGACATTCACATTTTTCGGGATGCACTTTGTGTTTCGCGCAAATGATAGGGTTCCATGGCAGGAGGATACCCTCCATGAAAGGCTTTTCGTACATATTGGTGGAATAATCGGCGGGCTGGTCGCCTTTGTTGTCCGAGTTCAGAGGGTTTCGCCCCTTACTATACATAGCGGTATAACTTTACACCTGCCTGCCTTGCCGGGATCGACCAGAAATCCCGTATTTCTCTGAACTCCTGCTTCTGCGGGAATGGCATATTCGTATCGGATTGCTAACGCTATGTATTTAGCCTCAAGTTGATTATTATTTAACATAATGGCAAAAATAACCTTTGTTCTCGGCGGTGCACGAAGCGGTAAATCTGCTTTTGCAGAAGGTCTTGCAAAAAAGTATAAGGAAGTTAGCTATATTGCCACTGCAGAGGCTAACGATGACGAGATGCGTGAGCGGATACAGAGCCATCGCGTCCGGCGACCCCTGAGTTGGAAGACTTTTGAGTCCCCTTATCACGTGGACACCGTTGTATCGGGCTGTAACGATAAGGCAGGGCTTATCTTGATCGATTGCATTACCCTTTATATTACCAATATGCTTTTACGTAGTGAACCGGCAAATTCAACCAGTTGTTCCAATATGCGGGATGATGTTTCAAAACAGAGACGAGAGCGGATACTGGCTGAGATCAGGAGTCTCAATCAGGTGTGTCGTGAGTCGGGGTCAGACGTTATTATCATATCGAATGAAGTCGGCCTTGGTATTGTGCCAGACAACGCTTTGTCCCGCGAGTTTCGGGATATTGCGGGTTATGCAAACCAGATCCTTGCCAGTGAAGCGGATGAGGTCTATTTTGTGGTAGCCGGAATTGCTCAGAGGATAAAATAATGGACATTTACCAGTTTAAGACCTTGATGAATAAGGGTAAAACTTTTCCGGTCTTTGTATTTTATGGGGATGAGGAATTCTTTATTCATGAGGCCCTTACGGCAGCAAAGGCGAATCTCCTGAAGGATAAAGACCCCAGTATCGCTTTGGTTGAATTTAACGGGAATGAGATTTCCGGCGGCGTAGTGTTTGATGAGCTGAGGACGGTGCCATTCTTTCCGGGTGTGAACAAGCTGGTTCTTGTGGAAGAAGGAGACACATTTGTTGAAAAAAACCGGTCGATACTGGAAAAATATGTACAAACGCCTGCAAGCCGCGCCCATCTGGTATTGATATGCCATAAATGGGATAAACGGACAAAAGTCGCATCTCTTATAGACAAGGTTGGCGTTTCTCTTGAGTGTAAAAAGTTAAAGGAACACTCTCTACCCCATTGGGTGCAGACTCATGCACGACAGTACAAAAAAGAAATTACCACCCCGGCGGCACAAAAACTGGTGGATGATGTAGGGGGCAATCTGGCGATCCTGGATAAACATCTTGAAAAATTATCCATTTACCTGGGTGAGAAAACTACCATCGATGAGAGGGATGTTGATGCCCTTGTGGGAGTGGATAGAAACCGGACAGTTTTTGAACTAACGGAAGCCGTTGCACAAAGAAATGTAGCGTTGGCGTTGAAAATCCTTGGCCAGATGTTGACTCACGGTGAGGATTCGGTGAGAATTATCAGCCTCTTGTCCTGGCAAATTAAGCGGCTGTGGCGGGCAAAGCAGATCTTACAGCAGGGTGGAAATGAGCAGAAGGTCGTATCGGAATTACAGATATTACCATTCTTTGCGAAACGATTTTTTGAGCAGGTTAAACGCTATAGCGAGGAAGACCTCACGAAAAACCATGCGCTTTTGCTGGAAACCGATATAAAGAGCAAGACCAGTTCTCTCAGCATACCGTTGCTGCTGGAACTGCTCGTATTTAGATTATGTACGTAGGCGGAAAATCCCTGTGATTATTTCTTTTTCAGAACAATCTATGCAGAAAAAGAGACCTGGGATTTATAAACAGTACGTGCAAAGAGATTTCCCGGTTGAAAGGATTCATAACTATCCGGCATGCTTTTGCTCATAATCATGATTGAGGTGAGCAAACATTGATCCTGTAATCTGAAGGGATGTTATAGTAACGTTGGCTCCACGATATTCTAATCTCTTGTGTGCCTGGATGTCTATAATTCATTGAAATAATATAAGAGTCGACCAAAAACGAAAAAAGCTTGACAGTTATTACATTTATGAGTAGGTTATTTCTGCAAATTATGAAATTGTATGGCTCTGGCTACAAATTATGAACCCGCAAAAGATTATCGTTAAAGGCATATTGGAATAGAGGGTTGCGCAGGGGGGAGATGACAAAGGAAAAATGGATTGTACCAAATCCAAAGATGACGGTGGGAAAATGGGTTATTACAGAGATGTGAATTACGATAGAGCTAATGGTAGAGAAATTTGCAGTTGAGGTTTTACGGGCAGATGCGGTTTGTCCTATCTGTATGATAGTTTCATGAGATTTTTGGTCGTTGAAGGTGTGGGTTACCAAATTGTTTGAGGAAACAGATATCCTTGTAGCGCGTGTTTATTGGTATTCTCATGCGTCAGGCGGGAAGGTGCGGAGTTCCTCTTCGTGTCTTGATGCCTAAGTTTTTTATTAATCATTGAAATCAGAAAGGAAAGAAGATGAAGTTTTTTATCGACACGGCGGATGTCAAAGAAATCCGGGAGGCGCACAGTTTGGGCATCCTTGACGGGGTGACAACAAATCCCTCATTAATCGCGAAAACGGGAAGACCTTTTCGTGAAACGATTGAAGAGATTTGTTCCATTGTAAAAGGTCCTGTAAGCGCAGAAGTGGTGAGCCTGGATACGGAAGGTATGCTCAAAGAAGCACGGGAACTGTCAAAGATTGCTGACAACATTGTGGTCAAAATTCCTTTAATAAAAAATGGTCTGAAGGCGGTAAAACGATTAGCTGATGAGGGTATTAAGACGAATGTAACGCTCTGTTTTTCATCGAATCAGGCCCTTTTATCAGCGAAAGCCGGTGGTACGTATGTGAGCCCTTTTGTCGGGCGACTGGATGACAGAGGCCAGTTTGGAATGGATCTGATACAAGAAATCCGTACAATCTATGATAATTACGGATTTCAAACAGAAATTATCGTTGCCAGCATTCGCAACCCTGTTCATGTCCGCGATGCAGCGATCATGGGAGCGGATATTGCCACCATACCTTTTAATGTGTTTGACCTGCTTGTTCAGCATCCGCTTACGGATGACGGTGTTAAGCGATTCCTGGCGGATTGGGAGAAGGTGCCAAAAAAATAGATCCTGAATACGAATAACGGAATTTATGGTGGCAGAATGAAACCGTGCACAAATCCACGAAGAGTGAACCGTGCAAATGAAACTACAAAAAGATTTATTTGATACAAAGGCCCGTACGATAAAAAAAACTCCTCTTGCAGACCGGATGCGGCCAAGGGAGTTAAAAGAATTTGTTGGCCAGGAGCACTTGGTGGGTTCCGGCAAGATTCTTCACAGGCTGGTTGAAAATAGAGAACTGGTGTCATTGATCTTTTGGGGACCGCCTGGCGTTGGCAAAACAACACTTGCCTTTATTATTGCACAGGCAATGGATGCCCATTTCGTCTCGTTTTCTGCGGTGTTATCAGGCGTCAAGGATATCCGGGTTGTTATCGAAGAAGCGAAGGAGCAACTGAAATTTTATGATAAAAAAACTATCCTTTTTGTAGATGAGATCCACCGGTTTAATAAATCTCAGCAGGATGCTTTTCTTCATCATGTGGAAGATGGCACGATAACCCTCATTGGCGCTACCACCGAGAACCCTTCCTTTGAGGTGAATGCACCCCTTCTCTCCCGCTGCAAAGTGTTGGTGCTGGAACAACTCGCCGAGGAGCATCTTAAGCGTATTATGATGAATGCACTCGTGGATAAGGAACGGGGGCTTGGTAATCTGAAAGTAGAAATACACGATGATGCCTTCGGTTTCATGGCGCGCCTTGCCCAGGGAGATGCCCGGGTTGCCTTAAATAACCTGGAAGCTGCTGTTATGTTGTCGAAACCGGATCAGGGTGGCAAGCGGACAGTGACCATGGAGGCTGCTCAGGAGTCAATGCAACGGAAGGCGCTCCTCTATGACAAAGGAGGGGAGGAACATTACAATGTCATTTCCGCTTTTATTAAATCGATGCGCGGGAGCGACCCCGATGCCGCTCTCTATTGGCTGGCGCGGATGCTGGATGCGGGTGAGGACCCGCTCTTTATTGCCCGGCGCATGGTCATCTTTGCCTCAGAGGACATTGGAAATGCAGATCCACAGGCTGTTCAACTGGCAATTACCGTAAAGGACGCATTTGACTTTGTAGGTATGCCGGAAGGATGGATACCTCTTGCCCAGGGTGTTACCTATCTTTCCTGCGCACCGAAAAGCAATGCCTCCTATATGGCTTATTTGGACGCTTTGAAGGATGTCAAGGAGAAAGGTGCGTTGCCCGTGCCGTTCCATATTCGTAATGCTCCCACGTCATTAATGAAGGATCTTGGATACGGTAAGGGCTACAAATATCCGCATAGTCATGGCGGGCATACTGAACAGACTTACCTGCCGGACGAATTAAAAGGGCGGGAATACTATAAGCCGACGAACAACGGATTTGATAAGACAATTAAGGAACGACTTGCCTGTTATAAAAAAGACCAGGAGAAAGAGAAGGAAACGCAGTTTAGGGATAATTCCCATGACACTTAGCAAATCGTCATCCCGACTGTTGACGGATGTTATACAGAAAATACTTACAGGATTTGATGGGAGTGCCACAGTGTTGTGCCAGCGATGCACGTGCCTGATATTGGTAAAGCCCAAACTTCATGGGCTAGAGCAGATGAAGCGAATACCGCCGGAGACGTACCGGGAGCTTGGTTTGTTAAGGTCACTAATAGCCCATGATTTAGTAAAGAAAGCCATGGCGATGTTTGCGGCATTGTTGTGTTATGAGATTATTCGTGAAGATGTTTTCCGCAGGTATCGGTTATGCAGCAGAGACCTTATAATGCTGAGGAAAACGAGCAGTATGGTAACATGCTAACGTTATGGATCAATGAAGAATTTTTGAGATACTGGACATCCTGAAAGAAAGACGACCCGTATGAAAATTACCTTTCTTGTACCACCACCCATTGATGGAAATATCCCGGAACGGGTTGCCGGCTGTGCATACCTGCTCTATTATGTTCCGAACATTTTTCTCCTGAGCGCTGCCGCAGTCCTGGAAAAGGCAGGTTATGAAGTCCGGTATATTGAAACTACGATTAAAAAGTGGGATCGGGGACATTTTTTAACATTTTTAAAAGAAGACCTGAGTGATGTCTATGGTTTCTATTCCGTAAACCTCTCCAAAAATACCGACTTTCGGGCGCTCAATGACATTCGGGAAATTCGGGGAGATGTACCGATTGTATTTTTCGGTCCGGCACCGTCTGACAGACCCGCAGAATTTGTTGTAGATGACAACACCTATGTCGTTCGGGGTGAACCCGAATACACGATGCTGGAGCTTATACGGGCATTAGAGACAAAATCAGTCGGTACCGGTATCAAAAGCGTCTCTTTCAAAAAAAATGATGAAATCCTGAATAATGCTAACCGGGAGCCGATTGAAGATCTTGACGCATTGCCCTTTCCTGCCAGACACCTCCTGGAAGAGAGGGACGTCTACTACAATCCTAAGTTGGGGAAGCGGCCCTTTACCGCCGTCTGTACATCCCGGGGCTGCTCATACCGCTGTATCTATTGTGTCCCGTCTTCTTTAAGTTTTTCGCGGGAACTCGAATACAAACATTATCTGGGCAAGAAACCACCCGTTAGAAAGAGATCGCCGGAAAATATTATTGAGGAATTCAAATTACTCAAATCTCTGGGCTATAAGGCCGTCAACGTGCAGGATGATCAGTTTGTGTGGGGAGAGGAACGAACGGTAAAGATTTGCGAAGGCATTAGAGACCTTGGCATCGTGTGGGGCTGTTCGGCACGGTCAGATCATCTTACCGAATCTATTGTGAAATCCATGGCATCGGCACATTGTAAGTTTATTGACCTTGGGGTTGAATCGTTTAATCAGGAGATATTGGATTACGTAAAGAAAGATATTGATGTGAAAAAAAATGAGGAAGCGATCAAGTTAGTAAAAAAATACGGCATATCGGCTAAGATAAATATTATGATTGGCGCTTCTCCACTGGAAACCATGACCACGATTGAAAGAAATATGGAAGAGGTCAGGCGGCTAAAGGTGGATCAGGTGATGTATAACATTGCGAACCCTTTTCCGGGGACGGAATTTTACAAAATTGCTAAAGAAAATAAGTTGTTTGTTTATGGAGATTATAAACCCGTCAATGTGGCAAAGGAGGCTAATATCGCCTATCCTCATCTTGACAAAACAGCGCTTGAGAGTGCTGTACGTCGTGCAAATTTTGAATTTTTTTTAACCCCCCGGTTCATCCTGAAAAATATTTGGCGGCTGGGTTCTCTGGATTCTTTAAAAGCGATGTTCAGAAAGCTTTTTTAGGAATAAATATATTTTTTTGCTGACCCTGTGATAAAGGTTTTTTCATGAAATTGTCGGTCCTTGTCCCGGCTTATAATGAGGAACAATCTGTCCTGTCCTGCCTGAACTCCCTCATATCACTTTCTTATACAGACAAGGAAATTATTATTATTGATGACGCATCGGTTGATCGCACTTCACAGATTGTTGAAACATTTCTCAGTAAAGACGTAATTCTGGTTAGACGGGAGAAAAACGGTGGAAGGGCTGCTGCCCTGAATTCCGGGTTGAAAATAGCCACCGGTGACGCTATTATCACAACGGATGCGGATACGGTTGTGCCAGCCGATTGGTTGCAAAGGTTTAAATCACAGCTTGAACGACCGGGTGTCGTAGCAGTAGGCGGCGCTTACCAGGCACAAAACAGGGATAAACCCCTGGCGAATGCCACAAGTATTTTGGATCAAATAATGAATGGGATCTTTAAGAAGTCATTCGTTCCCAATAAGTTGTCTGGTGTAAATTCAGCCATTAAGAGAGATGCGCTACTAAATTCAGGGGGTTTTAATGAAAATTCCTGGTGGAGCGAGGACTCTGAGTTAGGATGGAAATTAAGCAGAATAGGCAAGGTTGTTTATGATCCTGAAAATATCGTAAGCACCCAATATCCCGACACATGGTCGGGCATTTGGAGGAGGAAGTTTTACTGGGGTTATGCAATGGGATTAAAATTTCGTGAACAGATACCTTTCAATATAAAATTGTGGATAAGACCCATACTATTTATGGCGCTTTTTATCAGTTTCTTGGCTTTTCTGGTTACCGTACCGTACGGAATACGCGTCTCTTTTGTGCCGGGTGTGATCTTCCTGGTATTATGCAGTTTTTTGACACTCTTATACGTTCCGCCAGGCGTTTTCATTATGGCAAGAACCGGGGATCGTATGTCATTAAAAACGTTATTCGTGCTTGCAATCTTACCGCTTGTACGGGAGTCCGCTTATGTGTATGGTTTGTGCCTGGGCTTTTGTAAAGGGAGAGCGGGTTCAATAACCCCTTCGTGGAAGGAGAATATAAACCGCGGAGGCATAGAGGCCGCAGAGACAAAACGTTAATTTACTTATTGTGGGGGCGAACAATCGTTTTACCCCTATTTTAATGTTAAGGAATTTTTAATTTTTTTGTAGGGGCGAAGCATTTGCTGTCCGGCATATAAAATTTACTTAGAACCTGATATCTGCAAATGCTTCGCCCCCGCGTGTGATCGCAAACAAAGTTGCCGAATACCTAATTAATCATGGATAACCTATGACAAAAAAAATAAAAAGAGGACTATCTTACAGGGACGCCGGAGTTGATATTGACACAAAAGGTCAATTTACTACAGATATTTATTCAAAAATGCGAACGACCTTTGATCAGCGGGTGATTGAAAATCCTGATGGTTTTGGCGGATTGTTCGCTTTAAACTCCCGGGTGAAGAAATATCGCCAACCTGTTCTGGTCTCTTCTACGGATGGGGTTGGTACCAAGCTAAAGGTCGCATTTATGATGGATAAGCACGACACCATCGGGATCGATCTGGTGGCCATGTGCGTCAATGATATCATTGTATTGGGCGCCGAGCCTCTGTTTCTTCTGGATTACCTGGCTAGCAGCAAGATCGTGCCAAGGGTGCTTCACGAGGTATTGGATGGTATTGTGGATGGTTGTCGTCAGGCGGGTTGCGCTCTCATCGGCGGTGAAACACCGGAGATGCCCGGGTTTTATCACGAGGGGGAATACGATATCGCAGCCTTTGTGGTCGGCGTTGTTGAAAAAAACAAAATTATCAATGGAAAGACAATAAAACCCGGAGACGTGGTGATTGGTTTGCAATCGGGTGGAATCCATAGTAATGGATTTTCCCTTGTGAGAAAGGTCTTCTTTGACAAGGCGAAGATGAAGACAACCCAGAGCCTAAACAAGTATGGGTTGAAGACTACCCTGGGAACGGAATTAATGAAACCGACCAGGATCTACGTAAAGTCGATTCTGAGCGTGCTAAGCAGGCACAAGACCCGGAAGATCATTAAGGGGATGGCGCATATTACCGGGGGTGGCCTGCTGGAAAATATACCCCGTATCTTACCGCAAGGTTGTGCCGTTCGTCTGGAAAGAAATAAATGGAATATTCCGGAGATATTTAAAATTGTTCAGAACGTTGGCGACATTGAGGATCAGGAAATGTTCCGTGTGTTTAACATGGGAATAGGGATGGTATTGGTTGTATCCAAATATGATGTGAAAACAGTCTTAGCCGATCTTAAACACGCAAAAGAACCGGGAACGGTTATTGGCGAGGTGGTAAAAGGAAGCGGAATTGTACATATTGTGTAAAGAGATTTTACGCAAGATCGAAAAAAAACAAAAATATCAGTGTTGTCCGGTTAGAAATTTGTATGTACGGTTTTGTCATACCCGAACGCTTTTGTCGGGTATCCAGTGAACCCTGAACCTCCTGGATTCCCGCTAAAAACATGCGGGAATGACATCTCGAGTGCAATAAAACAAGACATGCAAATTTCTAACCGGACAACGTTGCAAAAATATAAATGTTGTCGGCAAGATAAATCATGTTCCTTTGGATAAGTTTAACCTCACTCTCGTCCTCTTGCTAGGAATGTTAAAGTCTTTGCACAGGTTGTAGGCTAATGATGGTTCGTGATCTCTATTTGTACGGTTTCTATTATTTCTGAACGGTTTTATCGGGTACCCAGTGAACTCCGGACTTCATAGATTACCCCAAAAAACATGCGGGAACGATCTTCCGAGAGGAGTAAAATAAGGTATGGAAATCCCCAACCGTATAGCATTGATTACTTCGCAACCTTTTTTTGCTTAGAAAATACCCTTCTATATCTGCCTACTTCCTCTGTTACTTGCCCTGTAAAAATTCTTAAACAATATTTTGGTATCCATAGAATATGATATTGACAACGCTATATCGTATGCGATAATTTGCGGAACCGATTCCTTCGTTACTTCCGTGTTGATGTTATCGGGATAACTTAACTGATATTGTAACGACAGGGCGAATTCCAGGAAAATGATATGATGGATGACAAAAAGGAAAAGATTTTAATCCTCGATTTTGGCTCTCAATACGCCCAGCTTATTGCACGCCGGGTAAGAGAGAATAACGTTTATAGTGAGATTGTGTCACACAAGATTACTACAGCGGAGATACAAAAGGTCAATCCAAAAGGCATTATCCTCAGCGGTGGTCCAGCCAGCGTGTATGCGAAAAATGCCCCGCGATGCGAAGAAGGGATAGCTGCTCTGGGGATACCCGTATTGGGCATCTGTTACGGAATGCAACTGGGATGTCAGATGCTGGGCGCTACCGTTCGTCCAACTACTGCAAGGGAATACGGAAGAACAGCCTGCACGTTCAACACCGAAAGTAAGCTATTCAAAGCATTGACCAGAGATGCAGTTGTATGGATGAGCCATGGCGACCAGGTGGTAGAATTACCGGCAGAATTCGAATCACTTGCATTTACCAATACTTGCCCTTTCGCAGCGGTAAAACATAAAAGGAAGAATTTTTACGCTGTACAATTCCATCCTGAAGTTTCACACACTCCGCAGGGGAATCAGATCATTCGTAATTTTTTATATGAAATTTGCGGTTGCGCCGGTGACTGGAAGATGCACTCCTATATAGAAAAATCAGTAAGCGAGATTCGCAAACAAGTTGGAGAAGGAAGGGTAATCTGCGGATTATCGGGCGGAGTCGATTCTGCTGTAACAGCAGCGCTCATCCATAGAGCCATTGGAAATCGCCTGTCCTGCATTTTTGTTGATAACGGGCTTCTTAGAAACTATGAGGCCGATGAGGTTATAAAAACGTTTAAAGAAAACTTTACCATAGATCTGCACGCCATTGATGCACAGAACCGTTTTTTAGAAAAACTAAAAGGCGTAACCGATCCGGAAAAAAAACGTAAAATTATTGGACACGAATTTATTGAGGTTTTCAAGGAAGAGGCAAAGAAGATATCTCAGGCAAAATTTCTTGCGCAGGGTACGCTTTATCCCGACGTCATTGAAAGCATCCCCGCCCATGGCGGCCCAACGGTCACCATCAAGAGTCACCACAATGTGGGTGGCCTGCCGGCAGAGTTAGGATTTGAACTCGTTGAGCCACTGAGACTTTTATTCAAAGACGAGGTGCGAAAGATAGGAGAAGAGCTTGGATTGCCTGAAGAATTGGTCTGGCGTCATCCCTTTCCAGGCCCTGGACTAGCCATCCGAATTATTGGTGAGGTGACAAGGCCACGCCTCGATATCCTTCGGAATGCTGATAGGATTGTTATCGAAGAAATACGCAAGGCAGGTCTCTATCGCTCCATAGCCCAGTGTTTTGCCGTACTTTTACCGCTCAGTACTGTGGGGGTTATGGGGGATGAAAGGAGTTATGAAAACGTCATTGCCGTTCGTGCGGTAGAGACAACCGACTTTATGACTGCCAATTGGTACCGCATACCCTATGACGTATTGGAAATCATTTCCAGTCGGATTATTAACGAGGTCAAAGGTGTCAACCGCGTAGTTTACGACATCAGTACCAAACCACCGAGTACCATTGAGTGGGAGTAGGCATTTTTGCACAATGAAATGGGTCGTATGATCCAACAAATAAGTTCTTTCCATAACCGGGCAACTATAAAGCTGAGTTGCGCCCAACAAAGGTAGCAACCAGGTTTGAATAAGACAAACTGTCTATGCTTAACAATCGCTTGAACGGAGACTCGCTCTTGGGCGTCAATCTCCAGCAACTTGTCAGATTTTTTCTTTATCGAACATACGTTTTCCGTGTATTACGGTAAGAATATGAATCTCATTTGCTTTGATTTCATAAACGATACGATATTGGAAAACAAATAATTCTCGAATAGATTCATCGCCAACCTCTGGCACAACTCTGCCTATTTTTGGGTGTTGGATTAGCGACTGAGGAGCTTCAAATATTTTTTGAATTGTAGATTCAGCATAAAACTCAGAATCTCTTGCGATAAACTCCCCAATTGCCTCAATATCTTCTAAAGCTTTAGATGACTAAATTATTTTGTAATCCATTTTGAAAGTCGTACTTTGGCTTCCTCGTAGGAAATACCTTTTCCGTTTTTAATGGATTCTTGGCCCTTTCTGATCTTTCCTAGCACATAAAGATGGTATTGGATATCTTCCAGTGTGACATCTTCCGGCAAGTGATGTATCATTTTTGTAATGTCGTCTTTTAAAGTGCTCATAACAATATGATAGGAAATTTTTCCTATGGAATGAAGTAAAATCCAACGCCTGAATTAAGCCGTGTCGCGAAGCGGCATCGGCTTGAATGAATTGTTAGAAGACATTCTTGGTGAGCCACTCGGCACCCTGAATCAACTCCTCAACTTGCTCCTTTGTCGGCTCAGCATCCTTCTTGTGAGAGCAAAGATTGCGGATATCTGCCAGAAAGCTGATCTTCCTCCAAGCCGGCGTGTCAATGACCGATGCAGCTTTCAACGGGTCAATAAGATCTGCAATGGTGGGGTTCTTCTTCGTGACCTTCACGCCATGAGCACTAGCGACTTTTTGAAGGTGTCCCTCAATCAGCACGCCAACAAGAGCTCCTGCGGCGCGAACGCTTACCTTCGACAACTGCCGGGCCACCGCGATTTCGCCATCTTGAACCTCTGCGTAGAGCTCGTCTTCAATGTTTGCCAGAACCGAGGTGATACGCTCGCCGACTGCGTGAAGGATGGTGAGTTGATTGAAGAAACACCTATGCGTTGGTTCCCGAATGTCAAAGTCCGGATGGCCAAGTAAGTTTGGCTCCACCCCTTTTATGTAGTCCTGTATGACGTAAGTGCCATAGCCCAAGGTCTTACGTTTTGGATCGACTTCATAGTAGCTGCGGAACTCTGCGTGACGGTCGGGCGCCAGCGAGGCGACAGCCTTGAGAGCTTTCGTATACCAGCGTTGGTAATCGAGCCGAAACAGTTTGTCTTCCTTTTTCTGAAATGCGTCGGCCAGCTTTAAACCTTCTTGATACAAGGCTTCCAGTTCCTTGTGAATCGCTTCGCGCTTGGTCATATGTCTTCTAACAATGTTATTAATAAGTTTTCCTTTTAATAACAAAAAGGTACAACGTTTGTCAACCCAAAAGGTATTTAAGTTAACAAATGAAGTCTTTATAAATATAATTTCTAGCTCGTTAACAACACAAATTGAGTGATAACAGGAAATAGGATAAGTATTCATGCTCTGTATCCCTGCCGTTTTATTTACGAAATACAACATGCTACTGAGTGAAAAATCGGTTTCGGTTTCCATTCATAATAACAATCCCAGATGTGAAGCCCGGTTCAACTCTATCTTTACCCAATAAATTGGCCATCAGATCTTGTTGTCCCTTGGGTTATTTCAAAGACAAATTCGACACTTTTAGCAAAGATATAAATACAATTACCTCTGTCAGGGTTTGAAACCCTGACAGAGTTGAAGTGCAACTTTTGAGATTCCTAATTTTGTCTTTTCTGTCTTGTTCTGACTACGGGACATTTAACCGAAAAACTCTCATGACACGGCGTTCCGCTAAAATGCCCAAACAATAGATGCCATTGCCCTCCAATCCACTACCTGTTGAACACCTCTGGCATGCTGGTAAAGAGGTTGTTGAAATTTCAGATCAATGCTCCCGCCCGTTTTTGGTATCCTTATTTGAAGAGAGGGTGTAATTGATACAGAGGTAATACCTGTGTTGTCAGGATTGTCTATAAGAGATACATCTGGTCTCGAATATTTACCGTCGTGATCTTTATCCTGTCCGGCATGAAATAGGTTGAGCTCCAGTCCGGGATTCAGATAACCGGCTATCGGGTATCTGGCGACGAGATCCAGAGACACCTTGTCGCCAAATTCATAACCTTCATCTCCTTTTGTGGTTAGATGATACATAAGGTTAGTCTGAAGGATCACGGGAGATAAGGTATGCATGTAGTTCATAAGAAAAATAGGATCCCAGGAACCTGTACCGGGCTGCATCATGGCGTGGACAAGGTGGCCAGAATCTGTCTCTTCGTCGTTTTTACCCGTTGGAAGTTTTAGTCCCATGCCGGCAGTAAGCTTCTTTGTTGGAAAATCAGAATTATCCGTGTAGACTTTGTAAAGACCCATAAGAGTCATATCTCCAAACCCCTCGACGGCATCCATCTCCATCTTCATCTTCATATCCATGCCCATTGGACTCCTCATTACCATCTTCATGTCCATATCGTTGATAACATAGGGAATTGTAGCCATGAATTGGAATCTCTTGGTTGCAGAGTATGTCCCCAGCAGGGTATATTTTTGCATAATCATTCGTGTTGGGACAGAAAAACTTTTTTCCTCTTTCGGCATTTTTGGCCACGTTGAAGCAACATCATCCAATACGGAATTAGGGCTTCTGCTATGGCTGCCCTCACGTATCGTCTCCATATTGGAATACTCGTATTGAAGCGAGAGACCAAAATTTGTTGCCGTGATGACATTCGAGGTGGTTGCCTCACAAAGCGATCTTGAGAGGCAACATTCGCCATGTGCGTAAGCAACGCCGGAAGTAAAAAAGATGACTAAAAAAAATGTACCAAAGATTCTCATAATATTTCCTCGGAAAATTGAATAACGTATAAACAAAAAAGTGTAATTTGCGCTTGAGTCGATCCCATGCACTCCATTGCAGAAGGAGGCCTGGCGCGCGGTAAACATTCTCACATTTTAGAAAAAATGTTTTTTGGTGATAATGAGGCGCACCTTGCCACTCTGGCCTTTTCCGGTCCATTCTGGTTCGGGGATTTGGTTTAATTAGACATTTAGCAACTTTGTATCTGTAGAGCGACAAGCCTCGTCGCACTGCAACCGTAACTTTGAAATTCCTTAACATTAAATCAGGCCTGCAGCTAATGGTATTGGGTTAGCCCTACCCCTGGCCTCCCGTAAACAGAGAGGGAGGCAGACTTCCTTTCGTTTACGGGAGGATCAGAAGGGTAATTAAAATTTCCAATGCATTAAATGCAGATTTTCCCAGCTTACGGTCAGATGACTGTCCTTTACCTGTCTGCATTCAGGTTACAAAGAAAACACCAAACTACCATAAACTATAGGGAACGCAGGAACGACTTTAGTGGTTATGGCCGCCGTGGTGGCCTCCATGATCTCCATGGTCTCCGTGATCACCATTTGCAGGCCAATATCCGGCAATCGGCAGAAATTTATCGATAGCCTCATCGGAAGGATATACACCAATCTCAAATCCTTTGTCACACCCCTCCGGAAGAGGATTCTTTTCCAGGTCTCGTATGACTCTGAGGTTTGGCCAAAAATCCACCGATACGATGTCAGCGTCGTCGAACTTTTCCGTTAACCGACCTAACCATATATCCGCGCGGTCGTCGTCATTCTTGTTGCTGGATTTGGTGCAATAGTTAGCAATAGCAATGTACACGGTCAGAGCCGTTGCACAGGAATCTGATTTAAACGTGGGAAATGATGCGCTCCATGGAATAACTCCCAGCAAACCGTCTTGTAGTTTGCCATTGGTAAAAACAAAGGCCCTGACATCTTCTGTTAATTCTGAACCATGTGAAATAAATGCCGGAACAGGCCCTGTCAACGTCTTGATTTTTTTGAAAAGACTGTTTACTGCAGGCTTCGGAGTCATTACGGGATTACCTACAATATGATCCTGAAGATTTACGGATTCTTTTGTATCCGTGCGCTCGGCTATAGAGTCCGCACCATTGGGAAAAACAACGCTCTGCGCCCGTACAGGCTGATTTTTTGTGCCGTGAGCGTGGACCGCAGTTGCCCCGCACCCATGGGGTATACTAAACCAATTGAAACCACTCGTTCCCTCAAGCTCATCACGAGAGCTGTAATTCGTAGGAGTATTTTTCGACATAACTGTTGTGTGTGCTACAGCGTTTCCTGATATAATCAGTGTCGCAAAAATTGTGACAACGATAAGATATTTTGAAAATTTTACCATATGATATTTCCTCCAACTCTTAAAAATGATGTAGTTATTACGCATTTTCACGCCCGTCATGGGCAAGATAAGCATAGAAGATGGCCGATGGGAGTCAAAAACATACAATATGATATCCCTGTGAACAGGCCAATGCCGGGTTGCCGGTAGTATCCTGCCTATGCATCGGATTAATTACTCCGCAATGTTCTGGTAAACGCCTGCACTGAGTTGACGGGTAATAATAGACTTTAAAGACGGCAGCAAAACGATCTCTATGTAGGGATTGTTTCAGTACGTACCATCCCCATGACAACCTTCTTTTCGTCGTTTACGAGAACATGAGATTGGACTTTATGCGTGACAACGTGGAGGTTTTTCGGGAGGTGATACCGTGACTTCACAGAGGCGAGTCCGGGTATCACTGGTAAGAAAACATAAAAATGGTATTTGAGGAATTTCACAACACTCCTCTGGTATATATTTAAACTCGACATATATACCAGCAATTACATCACTTCCGGATTTACATCTGAGACTGCCTATGAATGATTGAAAACTGTTTTTTTGTTTGTTTACGCCAGATTGAGACATTAGCGGATTTCCGTGTGAAGAACAACAGCAATGCGCCTTGCAATCAGCCGCAGATTTGCAACCGCATGCATGGTTTTTACAGGGAAATTCATCCGATTCCACTGACATACTGAAGGGAATGCCGTTGCTATACAAGGCAAGGCTGAGAAAAACGAGGATTTGAATACAGGCAACCGCCTTATTCACGCTACTCATAGTTATCCGCATTTTTCATCATCCATGATATTACCCACAAAATTCAATTATAAGCCAGGAAGTTACTTTGGAAAATAATTGTTTAAAAAGATACCGCAGAAGAAAGACATCAGCAAAGGAAATGCCTTATACTAAATCAATGCACCACACCCTACGTAAGGTGTTTCTATTTCTTTAATAACAAGATTATTATGGATAGACTTTCCTGAAAAAACTTATCCTATCTGAATTTCACGGTTGATATATATCATGCAATTCTGGAATAAATCAAAGAGTTTTTGATTTATCATCGTATAGTGAACGCAGGATGTCAGTATGTCGAAGCGGTACACATGATTATAGCCGGGTTGATAGACGGCGTGGGAAGGCACGTTGCTGAGTACAATGTTCGGGTAGAAAGTGATTTGTATCTTTGACTTGGGGTATTTTTTGCGTTGGAAACACCGTGCAAGGGAGGAGGGTATGTCCCCACCCCGATTTTCGCTATACGAAAATCATTTGCAGAATTTAGACTTTACTGGTATTCTTAAAAATCCAATTTCATGGTATACAAGGAACATTATTCTAGCACTTTCTGTTAATATACTACTGTACGGTGTTTACGGAAAAGAGCAATTTTCTATCATTTTTTTTATTGTTAATGATCATTATGAAAAAAAAATTCATGTATTTGAGTATCTGGGCAGTTTTATTCATAAGCGCATGTTCTTCGGATAAAAAAAGTAGCGTTAAGCAGGAAAAATTTCCTGTTACCAATCCTATCGTAATGGATATACCCTATACGCATGATTATGTAGCACACGTAAATTCTTTGCAACACGTAGAGCTAAGGACCAGGGTTAAAGGATATATCGAAAAAATTCATGTTGACGAGGGCGATAGCGTAAAAGACGGACAAATCCTTTTTAGTATTAGTCGCAAGGAATATGAAGTGAATTTATTAAAAGCGAAGTCAATGCAGAAAAGTGCCATTGCAGATGCAAAGACTGCTGAACTGGATTTGCAAAATGTAAAAATACTGGTAGAAAAAAATATTGTCTCAAAAACAGCGCTTGAAATGGCCCAGGCTAAACTGGATGCATTTCGTGCAAAAGTTGATGAAGCGCAATCTCAGGTAACAAGCGCTAAATTAAATCTTTCTTATACAGTAATAAAAGCGCCATTTGATGGAATTATTGACAGAATTCCCAATAAGGTTGGAAGTTTAGTCGATGAAGGAACTCTGTTGACTACCATTTCAGATAATACAAGGGTATTTGCTTATTTCAACGTACCGGAAAAAGAATATTTAGAATTTACCACGATCATGGACTCAGAAAGAGAGAATGATGTGGAATTTGTTTTAGCCAATAATCAAATTCATAAGTATAAAGGATGTATTGAAACCGTTGCAGGGAAAATTGACAAAACCACCGGGAATATAGCTTTCAGGGCTTCTTTTCCTAATCCGGACCTTCTTTTGAAACACGGTTCCAGCGGAGAAGTCAGAATAATAAAAGAAGAAAGGGACGCCTTGATAATTCCGCAAAAAACTACCTTTGAAATTCAGGATAAAATATATGTATTCACGGTGGATTCTGACAATATAGTAAAAATGAGAAGCGTTGTTCCCAAACTCCGTGTTCCTCAATTATATGTAATTGAATCCGGTTTATCTTCCAATGATAGAATTATTTATGAAGGCATTCAACTGGTAAAAGAGGGAGATAAGATCGTTCCTGAAATGGTTCCTATGAAACAAATCCTGGCGGAACAATCAAAATCTCAAACCATGTTTACGGTTCAAAATTAAAAAGACATAATGAGTTCTAGATTTATCCATAGACCCATCCTATCCATCGTCCTGTCTTTAATCATCACCTTGTTAGGGGTGTTGTCTTTAGCCAAATTACCAAAGGAGCAATTTCCCAGCATAGCCCCGCCAGTGGTAAATGTTTCTGTTAAGTTTACCGGCGCCAACGCAGAAACCGTAACAAAAGCCGTTGTTGTGCCTTTGGAACGTGCTATCAATGGTGTCCCGGGAATGAAATATATGTCGTCTCTGGCGGGAAATGATGGTATGGGAATAGTGCAAATCATTTTTAAAGTGGGTACCGATCCCGACATAGCCGCAGTTAATGTTCAAAACAGAGTAGGTACCGTAGTGGACGAACTCCCTGCGGAGGTAATAAAAAACGGGGTAAAAATTGCCAAAGAAGAGAGATCTATGCTGATGTATTTAGATGTCTTCAGCATTAATAATACGTTAGAGGAAGAATTCCTGTATAATTTTACGGATATTAACATACTGCCGGAATTAAAAAGAATTGATGGCGTTAGTTATGCAAGTATATTGGGAGCCAAGGAATATGCAATGCGTATCTGGTTAAAGCCAGATAAAATGCTTGCCTACAATATTTCAACAAATGATGTACTGAACGCATTACGAGAACAAAATGTAGAAGCTGCACCGGGTACGGTTGGAGAAAGTTCGGACAAATCCGCACAAGCATTACAATACGTAATAAAATACACAGGAAGATACAACACCGAAGAGCAGTATGAAAATATACCGGTAAAATCGAACACGGACGGAGCCATACTTCGTATAAAGGATATCGCTGACGTGGAGTTTAGCGCAGTTTATTTTGGCGTAGAGTCAAGACTGAATGGCAGACCAACAGCTTCAATTATGCTGAAGCAGTTGCCAGGCTCTAACGCCAGCGAGGTAATCCGTGAAGTGAAAAGTCGAATGGCCGAAATTAAAGAATCCTCATTCGTTGAAGGTATGGATTATGCGATCAGTTATGATGTCTCGCGCTTTTTGGATGCTTCTGTTCATAAGGTACTAAAAACTCTTATTGAAGCGTTTTTACTGGTATCATTCGTGATATTTATTTTTCTGCAGGATTGGCGCTCAACACTCATTCCCGCTATTGCTGTACCGGTTTCTTTGATTGGCACCCTCTTTTTCATGCAGGTATTAGGCTTCTCTTTAAACCTGATTACCCTTTTTGCATTAGTTCTTGCTATAGGCATTGTGGTAGATAACGCCATAGTAGTGGTGGAGGCGGTGCATGCAAAAATGGAGCACTCGAATATTGGGGCAAAGGAAGCTACCGAACAAGCAATGAGGGAAATAAGTGGCGCCATCATTGCAATTACCCTGGTAATGTCTGCAGTTTTTGTTCCAACCTCTTTTATGACAGGTCCTGTTGGCGTTTTTTATAAACAGTTCTCCATCACCATAGCCATATCGATTGTTCTTTCAGGTATTGGTGCGTTAACGCTTACTCCGGCGCTCTGTGCCTTGTTTTTAAAAAATACACACGCCGGGCATAAAAAGAAAAATATTTTAAATCGTTTTTTTACAGGCTTTAATAACGGGTATGGAAATCTTTCTGCAAAGTATCAAAAGCTGCTCGGCCTCATTGTAAACCGCAAGGTCGTCACATTCTCAATCCTGTTACTTTTTTGCGCAGGAACGGGTATTTTCGGGAAGCTCCTGCCTTCAGGGTTTATTCCCAACGAAGATCAGGGGACATTCTACGCCAGTATCGCTACTCCTCCCGGCTCAACCTTAGAAAGAACCAAGGAAGTAGTAAATGAAGTGCAAAAAGTATGCGAAGAGATAGAAACCATAGCGTCCGTTTCTTCCTTGGCGGGAATAAATATTTTGTCCGATGGAACAGGCGCTACATACGGCACTTGTCTAATTAACTTAAAAGATTGGGACGACCGGAAGGAATCGGTCAATGATATCATTGAACATGTTGCCGAAAAAACGAGGCACATTAAAGATGCAAAAATTGAGTTCTTCCCTCCGCCAGCCGTGCCTGGCTATGGGAATGCCAGTGGTTTTGAATTGAGATTATTGGATAGGACAGGCGTCGGTGATTTTAAAAAAATGGAAACGGTGGTCAATCAATTCGTTAAAGATTTAAAAGACCGGCCTGAGATAGCAAGGGCTTTTACTATTTTTGATGCAAGCTACCCGCAATATATGATTCATGTTGATACTGATAAGGCTGCTCAAAAAGGAGTAACAGTTAATGATGCGATGAGCACATTACAAACCCTATTAGGAAGTGAGTATGCTACAAACTTCATTCGTTTTGGTCAAATGTACAAGGTTATGGTACAAGCATTACCTGAATACCGGGCTAAGCCGGATGATATTCTTAAGTTGTATGTGGAAAACGATGAAAATAAAATGGTGCCCTTATCGGCGTTCATAACTATGGAACGCATATATGGGATGGATCAGATTACCCGTTACAATATGTACCAATCTGCTGAGTTGAACGGTGAAGCAGCCAGCGGATACAGCAGCGGGAGCGCTATCGCAGCCATTCAGGAAGTAGCCAAAGAAAAACTACCGAAAGGTTACAGCATAGATTGGGCGGGTATGACCCGTGATGAAATTCTGGCTGGCAATGAAGCAATATCTGTTTTTATTATCTGTTTGGTATTTGTGTATCTTTTGTTATCTGCGCAGTATGAAAGTTTTCTCCTGCCCATGCCCGTTATTCTTTCTTTGCCAACCGGAATTTTCGGAGCATTTTTACTTCTGATGCTGATGGGTTTAGAAAACAATGTGTATGCACAGGTAGCTATGATTATGCTTATCGGTTTACTGGGGAAAAACGCCATTCTGATTGTCGAGTTTGCCTCCTTAAAACACAGGGACGGACGGACGCCCATGCAAGCCGCCATTGAAGGGGCAACCGTGAGGTTACGGCCGATTCTCATGACCTCTTTTGCCTTTATTGCCGGATTAATTCCGTTAATGCTTGCATCCGGCGCCGGCGCTGCCGGCAACAGAACAATTGGTGCAGCCGCTGCAGGGGGCATGCTATTCGGAACAATATTTGGAGTAATTATTATTCCGGGATTGTATGTTGTTTTTGCAACTCTTGCAGAACTGTTTTCGAAGAAAAAGATCAAAGAGGAAATAGCATTAACCGAGGCAATTTAAATCAATGAAGAAATCTGACCTGAATGAATCGGAAAAGACTAGGCTGGCAAGATACGCTTTGATATTGCAAAAAATATTTTTGCTGAAAATGTTAAAATGTTTTTTGCAAGATGCTAAAAACATACCAGCGTTTGGATTCGTGGCTGCATGCTTGCTTGTGGCAGGTTGTCAGACAACGAGAAATATTGAGAATGATATCACAAAACAAATACCGGAAACGTTTGCACACACGAAGGATTCCGTAAATTCTGCAACAATTGTCTGGCGACAATTTTTCTCGGATACTACATTAATTGATCTGATCGATATAGCTTTTAAAAACAACCTGGACGTATTGATGACCTCGCAAAAAATTGAAATTGCACGGGCTGACCTGAGATTACGTAAAGGGGCTTTGTTTCCTGAAATTTCCGGTGGTGGCTCCGTTTCTCAAAGAAGATTCGGACGTTACACTATGGATGGAGCAGGAAACAGGACAACTGATATTGCCCCCGGACACACAGTGCCCACCGATCTTCCCGATTATCATATCGGTTTGCAAACTACATGGGAAATGGATATTTGGGGTAAACTCCGCGGCAAGAAGGAAGCTGCATTTGCTCGTTACCTTGGCAGCATCGAAGGAAAAAATCTCGTACTTACTAACTTAATTTCGGAGATAGCGATTACCTATTACGAGTTGTTGAGTTTAGACACGGAATTGGAAATTATCAGAGAAACCATCAAGCTGCAGGAAGATGCGATTTCCATCGTTACCACTCAAAAACAAGTTGCCATGGCCAATGAGTTGGCTGTGAAGCAGTTTGAAGCGCAATTGTTACATTCAAGGGCATTGGAAGTTGAGGTTCTTCAAAGAATTACCATGAGTGAAAACAGAGTAAATTATTTATTGAGCAGGTTTCCACAACCGATCAACCGTAAAAAATCAATTCTCACTAAAGAAATTCCTGCTCAGGTAATGATCGGCATTCCATCCGATTTGTTAGAAAACAGGCCTGATATAAAACAAGCTGAGTATGAGTTGATGGCCACGAAAGCAGATGTAAAATCAGCAAAGAAGGCATTCTATCCTTCTTTCAACATTACGGGGGCAATGGGATTTCAGGCTTTTAATCCCTCTTTTTTATTTCGATCACCTGAATCAATTGCGTACACAGCATTAGGTAGTTTAACTTTTCCATTAATTAACCGGAGCGCGATTCAGGCACAATTTAAAACTGCACAAGCGAAACAGATAGAGGCATTGTACAATTATCAAAAAACCATTATCCATGGTTTTATAGAAGTATATAATGAAATGAATAATATTAAGAATCTGGAACGGGCATACAAACTTATAACCAAAAAAGTGGCTGCGTTAACTCAATCTATAGAAATATCGTTGGAATTGTTCAAAACCGGCAGGGCAAATTATTTAGAGGTATTAATAGCACAACAAAATGCCCTCCAATCGAAATTAGAATTAGTAAACACCAAACAACAACAATTTAATGCCGGCATAAATATTTATAAGGCACTTGGTGGCGGTTGGAGATAGACGAAAGAAAAGTATTTAGCGGGCGTAAGATTGCCCAAATGCTTATCAGAAAAAGGGAGTTTTTACCAAACGCACATTTCTTTGTATTACCTTCCATTATTTAGCCGATAAGCCATTCACAAATGGATGTCTTTTCTCTGCAAATTCTTACGGGTAAGGGCATCGCTGACCCTATTCATGACTGCCAGCACTTTCTTTTGCATATTATCCGTGATAATTCACAAAACATTCTGATTGCAAAAGAAAGTGTGGTTATTACCAAAATAATTGATTCTTACCATCCAAGCACATAGGCAAAAATCAGTGGTGCAACAATGGTAGCGTCCGATTCAATGATAAATTTTGGGGACTCCTTGCCAAGCTTGCCCCAGGTAATTTTTTCATTCGGCACTGCACCAGAATATGAACCATAGCTTGTCGTTGAATCACTAATTTGACAAAAGTATGACCAAAGTGGAACTTCAGGGCGTCTCAGGTCTTGGTGGAGCATTGGTACGACACAAATAGGAAAATCTCCGGCAATGCCACCGCCGATTTGAAAAAAGCCCAGTCCATCCGGAGCGATTTGTGTGTACCATTCCGCCAATAAAATCATATATTCAATTCCGGTTTTTACTGTGTGGATGTTTTTAACCTCGCCGGAAATGCAATGTGCGGCGTACATGTTGCCTAGCGTTGAATCCTCCCAGCCAGGAACAAAAATTGGCAGATTTCGTATCGCAGCTTCCATAAGCCAACTATCTTTTGGATCAATCTGATAGTGTTCCTTGAGTTTACCACTTAAAAGAATTTTAAACATAAACTCATGAGGGAAAAATCGTTCACCCCGACTATCAGCTGCAATCCATTCTTCAAGGACTGCGTTTTCAATGCGTCTTAACGCCTCTGCTTCCGGGATGCAAGTGTCGGTTACACGGTTCAGGTGTCGCTTACATAAGCTTTCTTCATCAGCAGGAGTCAACTCCCGATAGTTTGGGATACGTACGTAATGGTCATGTGCTACCAGATTAAAGACGTCTTCTTCCAGATTTGCACCCGTACAGCAGATACCGTGAACCTTATCCTGGCGAATCATCTCTGCAAGGGACAGTCCGAGTTCTGCGGTGCTCATTGCACCTCCCATTGTCAAAAACATCTTTCCGCCGTTTTCAAGGTGCTGCGTATAAGCCCTGGCTGCATCAATCATAACGGCAGCGTTAAAATGCCGGTAATGATGGCTTATAAATTGAGAAATGGGGCCATGAGTCATTTTATATTCCCTTTCTTGTAATTCTGCTGTCTTTGTAAAATCCAATCTGTTACAGTCTTTTATCATTACGTTCTCCTAAACTTATTTTATCAAATACGATTTCGTACTTTTGAAATATTAGGGATTCGGTTTACGCGCTGTCATTAGATACAATGTCTGAAAATCCTGCAATTCTAAAGGGACAAAGTTCGCTTCAAGAAAAAGCTGCTTCATTTCTTTGGCACAGGGAGAAGTATCGTTTGCTACAGCCCCGCCAATTTTTATATGCAGGTCATTGAGTTCCTTGCTACCCAAAAGATTGCATATCACCAAAATACCAGATGGTTTCAGCAATCGGTGAAATTCACTGAGCGCAAGTATTTTGTTGTCAATGTGTGGAAAGGTGCAAAAACATATTATCCTGTCTATACTCTCCGAGCTCAGCGGTATTTGTGCAATATCTGCCTTGATGAAAGAAATATTTTCATTGTGGTATTTTTGTTTTGCTATGCGAAGCATTTCCTGTGAAAAATCTATTCCATATACATAGCCATTTTTACCAACGTTAGTGTATAAAAATGGAATGAGACGTCCGGTACCACAACCTGCATCAAGTACGGTCTCTCCCTCTTTTAGTCCAAAATGACCAATAACTTCACTTATCTGCGAAAGCTCTTTGGCGTTGGTGGACGACTTCTCCCAATTGTTTGCTGCATTGTCAAAGAATATCTCCTTTTCTGATTTCTCAGCATATACAGGAATTGAAGATAGATATATCTGTAAAAATACAAATGTGAAAATATAAAATGTTTTTTTCATATACTGCTAATGTCCCCGTTTAAGTTAATGAGCAGTCGGGATTCAATGTCATTAGGTTAAATAACTAACGGTAAAATTCCTTCTTAAAAACGAGATACAGCGCGTTGCCTTGATAAAATAATTGCTAAGCTGAATCCCCAAATACATTGGAGGGATAGCAAAAGCTATACTGAAGTATTTAAAATAGAGATACTTCTTTCTTAAGATGACCCTTAGGTTGTTTTTGTGGTCAATCCGTACGAAGGGAGTTGAAAGTGAAAAGAGTTTAGCACATGCAGAATGAGAATGCAAGTATTACATGGCATGGATACTGAAGAAAAGGCGTAAAATCATCTTTAAAAAACTTTTGACAAGAGATGGGAGCAATCCTCCAGTTTTGTAATTCCAACGAAAACCGACGGCTACCGTATGTTTTAGGGTTCTAAACGCTAATTTTCAGCATTGTTATTTGAGTAATTCCCTCAAAAAGTCATACGATTTTCTACGGCTTGGTAGTCTGCTGCCGCTTCAACACCCCTGTTTATTGAATCCCCTGTATGCATTTCCTCATAATTCGAGCACTGACCGCAGATAACGATACTATCGTTAAACAAGGTATAAAAATGTACAAAAACATAACCTAAATTCTTTACAGAGGTGAGATGTACACCAAAATTCATAGTTGACCAATGTCTCAGGGCTAAGGTCATGTGCTGTTACAGGAAAGAGAGGAAATAGCCAGCAAATGAGAGATGGATTTCTAAATAACTTGCAATAATTTGACGGATAGAAAAGAATTTACTAAAAGTGATCGAATCGTAGGAAATAGATTCCCAGTGATGGGCTTACTCATTGTATAGCTCATAACAAAATATGCTTTCATTGTAATTTTAATTCTCAATGTCATTGCGAGTTAGAGCTCACACATCAAGATTTAACTAAAACGAGTTGTGAAGGTATATCATTTGCGAAAATCATTCTATAGGAAATAAAGAGATTTCCATAGAAAAATCTATACTGAAAGACGGGTCATGATAGAGTCATCAAAAGTAGGAAAAAGTAGTAAACCGATAGAGTTTGATGTTAAATTTGGCGCATATAGTAGCAGGGAGACTTCTCCTTTCAGAAAAATCATCTATGATGAAGTAGAGAGGTGTGATCGTGAGTTGAATAAAAGACAAACCTATGATTATGATACGGTAACAAGCAGAATAGAGGGTGGGGCATTATCTTTGCTTGAACGTAATGCATTTGAAACATTAGTAACAAATACAGAGATAAAGAAAAAGATACAACCCATGTCATTAAAAGATCAATTTCAGAAATATAAAGAGGACCAATTGTTATCAAATCCTGGCGGAGATCACTTTGACCTGGATAAGAAGACTCATGTAATAGACTATCAGGGGGATCAATCTCAGTTTGCGGTACGGGTAGGGAAAGATATGAAGGATGCCGGAAAAAATATCATAAACATCTTTAAGGATTTTGGCCCCGGTGCACCGTTTAAATATATTGACAAAGACGGTCTTGTTCAGGAAGGTAAAAAAGTGGGATTAGGAGGTACGTTGGTTAGTTTTTTCAAAGATATGGCAAGTGGCGTGACGTTAGGTAAATGTGCGCCGGAAGGCGAGAAGCTACCGACAAATGCGTTGGAATCTACAAAGCATTTCTTTAAGAAGATATTTGTGAATGCCTTGTTTAAGGATGTGGTCGTGGGTGTGCCAAGAAGCGCTATTCATATAAGTGAAAACGCGGTATTAGCCTGCATGAATCTTGCAGAAGTAGTTCCCGATGCGACCATTGGTAATTGTAAAAAAGGACAGGAGATAACTACCGAGGTGTTTGATGATGCGCAGGTGCTGGTGGATTTTGTTGCCGATATTGTTCCAATGGGAGAGGCAGGCGCCAGGACAATGGCTGTTACTTTCAAGAAAGGGCTCAAAGGATTTCCTCTTATCAACAACATCACTTCTCCGGAGCATGGAACGACTGATGAAAAATGGAGATATGTTCGAAATACACCTTTCAGAAAGACGATTGAATCCGTTGCAACGTTGATCCCGATTCGTATATAAAAACTTGGTAATTCCCCTTAGGCATGACAATGTATTTTTACTAAACCTTCCTCATCAGGATTTCCAACGACGACGATCGTTACCGGCAAAAATAACTTTACAATTTCAATGTTGGTAAGCAGATGTTGGGTAATTCTGGGGGTGGTATATTGCGATAGCCCTTTTGTAAGAGCCAGGGGAATGATGAGCTGGTCTGCCAGGTACTCATCAATGACGCCTTTGGTTTCAAGAAAGTAGAAGAAATCATCGCAAGCCTCGTCTGCAACGGTTTCCGCACGCTTGCCAATGGCGCCCAAACTAAAGTAGCAGCATTGGCTTTTTCCAAATTTTCCCACCAGAAGTAGCATCGTACCCTTTCCAATTGCAGGTATTTTCGCAATTTCTATTTCATGGGGGATGCTTCGTTCTATAAATTTTTTCCTGGCCTGGGTTTGTTGTCTCTGTGCAATGTTACTATCCAAGTTGCTTACGGTGGATATTCCATGCACCATCAGGAGATCCCCCCTCTCTTCCAGACAGATTGGATTCAAAGGGTTTTTGGGATTTATTTTGACAATGATCTCGCCGCCACCGCGCGGGTAGAATCCTGCCCGCAGGGTTTGTATCTCAGCAGCAAAGCCGATTTTCTCAAGAAAGTACAACCATTGGTGCGTGAGGTAGTCTGCAGAGGGGCTATGACTGACGTGTGTGCCGCCAATGATCGTAAGCGAGGAAGGTTTATTCGCAAGGCTGAGCGGATAAAATATAGTCTGCAAAACGAGTGAAACAGAGCCGGCCGTCCCAATGTCAAAATGATAGGTGCCGGCTTGTATCTCCCCCGGAAAAAATTTGAGATTGGTGGACCGCAAATGATTCCCGATAACTTCTGCGTTGCAAATGCTGGCCGTGGCATTGACTGATTGCAGGTGCTGATGGCTGAGGCCGGGTGTTTTTCTATGCGCTCGTATATTGTGTATTTCAAAAGGTTTTTGGGTAATGGCGGATAGCGAAAGGGCTGTGCGCAAGATTTGACCTCCCCCTTCGCCAAAGGAACCGTCAATGATAATAACATCCGTCTTCATGGGTGCGGAAAACAAAAGGGTAGGACATTTCATGCCCTACCCTTATATTGCTTGAATACTATCTGTTTGCAGGTTAATTTATTTACCATTAAATTCCCGAACGAGTTTGACAAGCGGGTCAAGATCGGCAGTATCAACTCCAAGGTCGGAAAGTTTAACATAATTTGGGTTTTTGGTGCCTTCCGTCATGGACTTTTTCATGTCTGCGTCAGTTCTCGACTTTTGATATTCCGGATTTGTGAAGTCTGGTACGTTAAATTGCTTTCCCGCTTCGCTCCCTTTTCCATCAGCACCATGGCATAGCTCACAGGTATCTTTATAAATCTTTTTCACGTCTCCGGCATGCGCCGTAAAACTGGGAAGACCTATACATATACCAAACATCGTTACAATCGGAATTGCACAATAGGTGAAAATCTTTTTCAATGGACTATCCTCCTAATAAGAATTACCTGAACATTAATAAATGCACGAAAAATAAGTTTTGCAAAATAATTATAGTAACACATACTTACAGGCTTTTCCTGAAATCCTCATCACCTCCTATCGGGTTTACATCATCTTGGATTCTATAAAATGAATAGCTTTATCTAAATCATCCTGCGTAAAACTAGGCGTACGAGAAGATGTCTTTGCAGTATTGGTAATCCTCAAACGATGTTTATATTCTTTGTTTTTTGGTATCATGTGTTGTTGGTTTTGCTGGATTTCAATAGAAGGGTAATTCCAATGCTTATACCCCTCTACAAATATAACATCAACATCCCGGTAATTAGTTTCAATAAGAGTTTTTATTGAAGGCGATTTTCGTCCAACCCTTTTTATAATCGCGAGTTTTTCCGGTGATGATATAGAAACTACATCTGCCCCTGCCATATAGTGCCGGTGCGTATCCTTGCCTTCGTAATCAATTTGAAAGAAGGGTATATTATATTTAATAGTTCCAATCCGATATCCCTTTTTCTTTAATAAAGAAATAAGTATTTCTATGAGTGTTGTCTTTCCGGTATTCTGTTTACCAATGATCGAAACAACGGGAATGGCTTTTGACAATGTTATTTATCTGGTATTCTGAAATAGCACCGGACATCCGGTACCTTTTGTGATAGAAACCCGTACGAATTTTATTGCTTTAAGAAAATTTAGATAACGAATATTCTCTACGCTGTCAGCTGAAAGAAGTACTCTGACATCAAAAATTTTCAGATTTTAACCGATAAAAAAAATCGTAACATCTCTTGCATATCGTGTCAAGGACATTCCTTTCCGTAGAATTTGTGAAATGGGTATTTTAAATCGGGAAAATTTGCTATATAATAGTTACCGTGTTATTACACGATGTCTGAGATTTATTATTATGTACATTAGCATAGCAAAGCCGCAATCAAACCTCCTGTTAAGATAGCTGAAGGGGATGTAAAAAATTTGTAATAAAAAAGAAAGATCTTCCATGGCAATACTACAAGGAACAAATCCAGAGATGTTCACTGTTTAGTAACAAAGTGCATGATGAGAATTCTGGCCACGACAACATTTGTAAATACAAGGTTATTTACAGATGCTAAGCTGAAAACGTTTTATACGAGATATCTAATTTGTGCAATTCACATTTTAGCGGAGGGAGTGATGGAATCAGACGTTAAAAAAATTACGGAAAGGGTGAAGCAGGAAAGTGATTTTGTGAATACTCTGATGTATGAAGTTGGAAAAGTAATTGTAGGTCAGAAATATTTAATTGAAAGATTGCTCATTGGTATCCTCTCCAGCGGCCATGTATTACTGGAAGGCGTACCGGGTCTGGCAAAAACAATGTCTGTTATGACCCTCGCCAGGGCAATGCAAGCCGGATTTCAAAGGATCCAGTTTACACCGGATTTACTCCCTGCCGATCTTGTTGGCACTCTTATTTACAATCCCAAGAGTGGCGATTTTACGATACGGAAGGGTCCTATTTTTACCAATATTGTTCTTGCCGATGAGATCAACCGGGCACCAGCAAAGGTGCAGAGCGCACTCCTGGAGGCAATGCAGGACAGGCAGGTTACCATAGGGGATCAGACATTTCAGTTAGAGGACCCTTTTCTTGTGTTGGCTACCCAGAATCCCATTGAGCACGAAGGTACCTATCCTTTGCCTGAGGCGCAGGTAGACCGGTTTATGCTAAAATTAATCATCACGTATCCTGACAAGAAAGAAGAACGTGAGATTCTGGAACGCATGGCATTGACCAAGAAAGATTTTAAGGTAACCCCCGTTATATCTCCTGCGGATATTCTGCGCTTGCGTTCCATTGTTGACGAGATTTATATCGATGATAAAATCAAGGATTACATTGTCGATATTGTATTCGCATCAAGGGAGCCAAAGGCATATAATCTGAAAATGGAAGATTTTATTGAATATGGGGCGTCGCCGCGCGCAACGATTTACCTCGCCCTTGCAGCCAAGGCACACGCCTTTATCAGGGGCAGGGGGTTTGTTACCCCGCAGGATGTGAAATCCATAGGAATGGATGTACTTCGCCATCGTGTAATTATTACGTATGAAGCTGAAGCTGAGGAGATACGCGCTGAAGATATTGTTCAAAAGATATTTGATACCGTAGAGGTTCCATAAAGTACCGGGCCAGGCAGTTTAATCGTTTTGCAGGCTCAGGCAAGGCAAAGTATTTGTGCGTGTGTGTATCTTGTAATTGTCTGAGCCAGCAGACATACCAGAGAGATAGATTTTCATGATTGCGAAAGATATCCTGAAGAAAATCCAGCAGATAGAGATTCATACCCGTCGTCTTGTCAATGAGTCGTTTATCGGTGAGTATCACAGTGTTTTTAAGGGACGGGGGATGGAGTTTGACGAGGTGCGGGAGTATCAACCCGGGGATGAAATCCGGACGATTGACTGGAATGTGACGGCGCGCATGGGTCGTCCTTTTATCAAACGCTACGTCGAAGAACGGGAATTAACGGTAATGCTCCTTGTGGATATGAGCGCATCCGGAAACTTTGGATCAATCAGACAATTGAAGAATGAAATCGCGATAGAGGTCTGTGCATTGCTTGCATTTTCCGCCATAAAGAATAACGATAAAGTGGGCGTGATCATGTTTACAGATAGAATTGAAAAATTTATTCCTCCTAAAAAAGGCGCAAAACATGTATTGCGGGTTATCCGGGAACTCTTGTGTGCAAAACCGGCGGGGAAAGGGACAAATATTTCTGTGGCGCTGGAATATATGGATAAGATTTCCTCACGGCGTGCGATCTCGTTCGTGGTGTCTGATTTTATTGCAAATGATTATGCACATGCACTTCGCATTGCAAATAAGAAGCATGATGTGATTGCGATTACCATTGTTGACCCGCGGGAACAAGAATTACCGAATGTAGGTTTGCTTGAGTTAAGAGATGCTGAGTCAGATGAGATACTCCTGATCGATACGGCAAACACATTGACAAGAAAAGAATTTCATGCGCTCAATACCAGACAAAAGCACGAACGGTCAAGATTGTTCCGTTCAATGGGTATCGACGAAATTATCGTCGGTACCGACCGGCACTATGTTGAGCCTATTGTTCGTTTTTTCAGGATAAGGGAAAAAAGATATTGATTATTTTTAAAATAATTCATCTTAGGTCTTCTTGAAAATGGTAGTGAAAAGATACCGTTCGTTGCTAAATATCCTATTGCTTTTGATAGGGGTAGTTTATACACTAGGTGTGGTTAGAAATAGCGCCTTTGCTTTGGGAAACCAGGCTACAGAAGGCGTACCTCCGATAGCGGCTGTTGCGCATGCAGACAGAAATGAAATAACCATTGGCGATAAGATAAAATTTGGGATTCGGGTGACGTATAAGGATGGTGTCGTTCCGCGGTTTCCTGAATTAGATCAGCAACTTGGCGTGTTTACGGTAAAAAAAATGGGAGTTGCTGAAGTACCGAAAAAAGAAAAAGACGGCCGGTTTACGGTCGATTGTTATTATGTATTGAGTTCATATGAAATTGGACATCAATCGATTCCGCCATTAACGATATCGTATCAGGGGACGCAAGGCGAGGGAGAAGTTGTTACCAATGAAATATCTATTGATATCAAGGGAGTTTTGCAAGGAGATGAAATTTCCGGCGATATTAAGGACATTATCCCGCCTGCTGATGTGCCTGCTAGTTTCAAACGGCTGCTTTCGTGGATAGGCGCTGTATTTACCGTATTGTTGCTATCAGGGATTATTTTCTGGTTAATCACAAAACGGAAGAAAAAAATGCAGGAACGAGAGTTGATAGTAAAATTACCTCATGAAATTGCCTACGAATTGCTGGAAGGGTTATTGAAAGAAGATTTGGTAGCAAAAGGATTCATTAAAGAATATTATTATCGTTTAACGGGTATCGTGCGTCATTATATTGAAAATCGGTTTGATTTGTTGGCGCCGGAACGCACAACTGAAGAGTTTCTTGCAGAAATGGCACATACGAATAAGTTAAATGATATTCATAAACGATTGATTCGGGAATTCCTTGAACGATGCGATATGGTAAAATATGCGACATATGATCCATCGGTGTTGGAAATTCAGGAGATTTATGCCGCTGCAAAACGATTTGTCGATGAGACCAAAGAATCCATGGAAAAAAAAGAGGCGATTCCTGCATAAAAGTGAGAGATTGTCTTACAGAGTAAGTTTGTCGAGTGCATACCCGGGCGTTCTCTTTTCGATGGCTGTACTTTAAGGATATCGGCTCTTAATAGAGTAAACCTTTTTTACAAGGATGAGAAAAATGGTAAAAGCGCCAGAAAAATTTTTGGATGAGTGTTTAAGTTACGAAAAGAAGTTGAAAGGGAAGCCGGTTGCAAAGTCATCAGTTACACCTGTGCGCAAGGTTACAACGGAAGAACTTGCAAGACTTAAAAAAAATATGCAGACTTTATGGGGCATATATTGTACTCCAGAGATCAAAGAAATCCTTGCAAGGAAGCAGGAAATTCGTTTTTTTGAAATAGAGAATGATAAGGTACGTGTAAGCCTGAAATATATTGATAAAGGGATTTCCATGGGGTATGAGGAGAATATGGGCTTCCGGAAAGAGCTTGCAGGAGCACAGATGTACAAGCAGGCAGAAATGAATCTCAGCCGTTATTTTACGTATGTAACAGGAATGGAAGACCTCCTCAAGTCAACCAATGAGGCGCTTCGCTTTCTCGTGAATGTTTTAACCGATAAGGAAATTCCGGAAACAGATGTCTGGAATGCTATTTCAAAAGGGAAACAGGTGCAATATTCTTTTCCTGTCATATAAGTTTCCATGATCTTTCGTGATCCATTATTTCTGGTATTTCTTCTTGTTATTCCACCCCTGATCTATGTTTACTTTCGAAGCAGGGGAACCAATCAGGTTGTCTTTCCTTCCCTGGAAGCGCTAAAAAAGATAAAACCCTCATTTGCCCAAAGGTACAGGCACATACTCGTTATCCTTAGATCGACGGCAATTGTACTGTTTGTGATTGCCCTGGCCCGGCCTCAGTATGGAAACAAACAAACGAAGGTAACAACGGAAGGGATTGATATTGTTCTAGCCGTGGATGTATCGGGGAGCATGCTGGCTGAGGATTTTGAAATCGCCGGCAGGCGGTATAACCGGCTTCATGTCGTTAAACAGGTGGTGAAAGATTTTATCATGAAACATACAAATGATCGTATTGGTTTGGTCGTTTTTGCCGGACGGCCATATACCCAGTGCCCAATGACGCTCGATTACGGTATGTTGTTACAGCTCCTGGACAAGGTGGAGATTGGGATGGTTGAAGACGGCACTGCCATAGGCTCTGCCCTGGGTTCGTCCATTGAAAGGCTAAAAAATACCAAGGCGAAGAGTAAGGTAATTATTCTTTTAACGGACGGCAGAAACAACTCAGGCGAGATCGATCCATTTACCGCAGCAGAAATAGCCCGAACATTTGGAATTAAGATTTATGCGATAGGCGCCGGCACAAAGGGGCTTGCCCCGTTTCCAGCATTTGATATCTTTGGAAACAAGGTGATGAAACAAGTGAAGGTTGATATCGACGATGATGCCCTGAGAGAAATTGCAAAAATTACCGACGGTAATTATTACCGTGCAACAGATACCGAGTCGCTGAAAGAAATTTATGGCCAAATCGATAAACTTGAAAAAACAGAATCAGATGTGACACAGTACACAGAATATAATGAGTTGTTTCATTATTTTTTATTGTCTGCCTTTGGGTTATTATTCGTTGAATTAGGTTTGGCAAAAACAAAATTAAGAAAAATACCTTAATGAAATACGGAAACCTTAGTTACCTTTACCTGCTTGCGGTTATTCCAGTTTTAAGTCTCGGATACTTCCTTGCTTTCAAAAAAAAGATACGCGACCTCAATACCTTTGCTAGTCTTGAATTGTTACAAAAGACCGGGCTCTCCATTCATAAAAAAAAGTTGTGGTTGAAGGCTGTTTTCATAATTCTTGGCATCTTTTTTTTGGTTATGGCGCTTATTGAACCGAAGTGGGGATATCATTGGGAAGATGTCGAGAAAAAAGGGATTGATATTGTAATTGCCGTGGATACTTCACGAAGCATGCTGGCGGATGATGTAAAGCCCAATCGGCTGGAAATGGCAAAACGGGAGATTGAAGATTTGTTGCGTGTCCTGAAAGGAGACCGTATCGGCCTTGTCGTGTTTGCGGGTTCGGCGTTCCCGTACTGCCCGCTAACGTCAGATTACGGCGCCTTTCGACTCTTTTTGCAGGATGTTAATACGAATCTCGTTCCGCTGGGTGGGACTGCCCTGGCAGAGGCGATAAAAAAAGGGATTGCTTCGTTTGAAACAAATTCAAAAAATCACAAAGTTATTATTCTGATTACCGATGGTGAGAATCACGAAGATGATCCGTTACAGGCAGCCGCTGTTGCTAAAAAGGAGGGTATTGTTATTTATACGGTAGGTGTGGGAAAGAAGGATGGTTCCTATATCAAAATTAAAGATGAAAGTGGTCAGGATCGATTATTGAAAGATAGACAAGGTCAGGTTGTTAAGTCAAAACTGGATGAAATTACCTTAAATAAAATTGCACTGGAAACTGGCGGTCTTTATACACCGGCATACGGTACCAGGTGGGGATTAGAAAAGATTTATAACGATAGTATTGCTAAAATAGAAGGTGCTGCCTATAAAACTCAGCGGGTGAAAAGGTACGTGAACAGATATCAGATTCCTCTTTTTATTGCAATGATTTTTATTACCGTGGAGAGTTTTCTACTGGATAGGAAAAGATAAATAACGCGAAATTTCGTTAAATAGCTGATGAATATGATTTATAGAAAAGGTAAGATTTACAAATTTGGTTATTTCATGACACCGTTCCTTATCGTAACTTCGTTGGGATGGATTGATCCTTTGGCTGACAAAGTGAGAGAAGGAAACCAGTTGTACCACAAGGGTGCATACGAAGATGCGTTGGACAAATACGTTGATGCTCAGGTTCATGCTCCTCAGGTATCCCAGTTGGATTTTAACATAGCCGACACCCAATACCAAAGAAAAAAATACGACGAGGCTGCTCGTTTGTTTGGAAAAATAGTACAATCTGATGATCCTGAGATGCAAGCAAAGGCAAGCTTTAATATGGGAAATACCCTGTACCGGCAGGGGAAAATGAAAGAGGCTATGGAATGTTATAAGAAAGCGGTGGATTTTACCGACGAACTGGAATACAAGGGTGACGAAGCAATGAATTCTCTGAAAAATGATGCCAGGTACAATTACGAGTACGTTGAGCGAAAGATGAAGGAAGATGAACGGAAGCAACAAGAGCAGAATCAGAAGGAAAATGAGCAGAAGCAAGATACCAGGGACAAAAAAGAAGATCAGCATCAAAAAGAAGACAAGGACGAGGAAAAGGAAAAAAACGAACCGCAAAATGATAAACAGGAACCCGGGCAAAAAAATACCCAGAAAAACGATGACGACGCTAGAGAAGATAAACAGGATCAATCGGATAAGGATAAAGAAAAAGATCAGCATGCAGAACAGCCTCAGCCGATGCAGCCTCAAGGGCAGAGACAAATGTCAAAAGAGGAGGCTGAACGGTTTCTTGATGCATTAAATCATGCTGAAAAAGAGACGAGACAGATGTTGAAGGATAAACAGCGTCTGCAGCATAAATCCGTAGAAAAGGATTGGTGATTTCTTTCTAAAAGGTTTTTGAGATGAGAAGATATAAGTTCTATTGTTGTATTTTGATTTCTGTTGTTATTGTCTTTGGACACGTTGGTAAATTATGTGCGCAGGATATTCGCCTAACGGCGACCGTCGATCAAAATATCCTGACATTAGGCGATCAACTGAGATTGACTTTGACCATTCATGGCACGCAGGATACCGCACCTCCTTCTTTTCCCGTTATCGAGGGATTTACCCTGCTCTACGGTCCAAGCATCTCTGCTCAAACACGAAATGTGAACGGTGTGGTCTCGGTAAGTAAAGGCTATACCTATGCGTTGCAGCCTACCTCAATAGGTAAGTTCACGATTGGTCCATCAACGGTGACGTTTGAAGGGAAAAAATACTCCTCTCAACCATTAACGGTGGAAGTGGTTGATAAATCCCGCTCATCCGATCCACAAGCCCCGGATCTTGAAAAGCTTGTCTTTGTCGAATTAAGCGTTGACAAAAATGAAGCATATGTAAATGAACAGATCATACTATCATTCAAATTCTATTTTCAAAAAGGATTACCGGTAAGTGATATAAATTATAGTGAGCCGACAACAAAAAGCTTTATGGAAGAAAAACTTGGGGATCAGAGACAATATGAGGAGATTCGGGAAGGAGTTCTCTACAATGTTTTAGAGTTACGTACGGCGCTTTTCCCGATGATGTCGGGAGAGCTAGCGATATCGTCAGCCAAACTGAAATGCAATTTGATTGTGTCGCAACGCAGAGGCAGGAATACATCGTCTGATAGTTATTTTGGCGACGCCTTCTTTGATGACTTTTTTGGAAGAGAACAGAAACGATACCCTATTGAGAGGGCAACAAATGCAATTGCACTAAGCATAAAACCGTTGCCGGAAGAAGGAAAACCCAAAGATTTCAAAGGCGCTGTAGGTAGCTTTGATATGGAGGTCTCAACGAAGACGCAGCGGTTAAAGGTTGGTGATCCGATCACACTTTCCATGTCTGTGTATGGTGAAGGGAATATTCAGACGATTCAAGAACCGGCACTGGTCATAAACAAGGAGGACGATTTTAAAGTATATCCTGCCGAATCTACCACGCAAATTACAAACAGGGAAGAACTGATACGCGGCAGAAAGGTGTTTAGTAAGGTCATCGAGCCTCTGAAACCGGATCTAAAATTCACGCCGGCAATCGTGTTTAGTTTTTTTGATCCGCATGCTGGTCAATATAAAACAATTACCAAAGAGCCGATTCCTATTACAATAGAGGCAGGAGAACAGGAATTACCCATCCAGTTAACGCTTTCTCATGATAAGCAAGTACCGGTCAAACGTCAGGTACAATTGCTTACGGAAGACATCTTGCCCCCTATGGCCAATCTGGCCTCGTTGCGAAACCAGGGACACCCTGTTTACCGGAACCCATTTGTCATGGGGTGCCTCTTGATTCCTGCAGTTGCAGTTATTGCCTCGTTTATGTTAACCAGGCATAAAGAGAGACTAACATCAGATGTTGGATATGCCAGGACAAGGAGGGCACACGCGGTTGCAAAAAAGAGACTGAATGGGGCCCTGTCTGTGCTTCATCAGCATCGGCAGGGAGAATTTTATTCCTGCCTTTCCAAGGCAATATCCGATTACCTGGCGGATAAATTTAACATTCCTCCGGCAAGCGCTACGGAAGACAAGGTGATCGTCCTATTGCAACAACGAGGGGTGAAAGATGATATTGTTGAGGAAGTTTCCCGCAGTCTGACTGATTTTGATCGTCGGCGATTCTCGAAAGACAGCGGGACATGGGACGAAATGGAGCATTCTTTGAAGCGCGCGGAAGAACTCATTACAAAGATGGAGAGACAATTGTCATGAAGATATGTAGTGTTATCCCCCTTTTCTTTCTCTATTCCTTATTTCTCTGGGGAACCCAGATTGCACTTGGTGAGTTATCAGAATCTGAAATGTCGCGGAACGAGGCAGTAAAACTGTTTGCAGACGCCAATGAAAAATATCTCCAGGCAATAAAGTTGATTGCATCAAAAAACTTACCGGAAGCGGATCAGAAGCTAAAAGAAGCGACAGAACAATACGAAACAATCCTGACAGGCGGATTCAAAAACGGTCAGATATATTATAATCTGGGAAATACCTACTATCGTCGCGGAGAATTGGGGAAAGCAATTGTAAACTACCGGAGGGCTGCGCGGTTTATGCCGAGAAGCGTAGATCTCAGCGCAAATCTGAGGTTGGCAAAAGATTCTACAGAAGACAAAGAACTGTCAACAGAAATTCCAGCCATAGTGAAACGGATATTCTTTTGGTTATTTTTCCTGAATCAGAACGAATTATCTCTCGTAGCAATATCACTCTATGTTTTGTTGATGGTGGTATTGTTCTTTTCGAATATTTGCAAATATGGAGGGATAAAAAGGATCTTCATCGGTATTTCTTCTGTTCTGTTTATCGTGGTGGTTTCCCTCGGTCTGAAAATCTATCTTGAACGAGGTGTGAATCATGGAGTGATTATTGCTTCGAAGTGCGAGGTACGTTATGGACCGGGAGAAGAATATGAACCGAAATTTGAAATACATAATGGCGCGGAATGTGTGATTGAAGATGAAAAAAACGATTGGTATCGTGTCTATGTAAAAGTAGGCGTAAAGCTCGGTGCCGGCTCAGAAGCAAGCGCCGGGGAAAAGACCGGCAATGAGGTAAGAAGTGGGTGGTTGCAAAAAAAATATGTGGATACCATTTAGGAGTATGAAATGGGCGGATTCTATGGAAAGTTATTGATTGCCGCATATAGCACGTTTATTGCTCTCATGACGGGCCTTGTTTTTATGGATATTGTTTTTGGAAAAAAAGATGACAAAACACCCTCTTCTGAGTAGAACCTGATAGCAAAAGAGTACCCTATACAATCTGCCACGTGTTGCGGCGAAATAAAGGGATAGCAAATTATAAGATCTTTAAAAGTTAAGTGTGACATTTCTCGCGAAGATAAGGGCGAAATTAACGCTGTCGGGTTTCAAACCCAGACAGTGTTGAAGCACGGCTTTCGTGCATTGTATTTTGACTTTTCCGACGTGTTTTCCAATAGCTTTCCCCTGGTTTCTTGACATGCCAAAACCCATCGATAATGAAACAAGAGAAGTTGCCGTATCCGAACTGAAGAAAAACATCGTTGTGATCGCGGGAGCTGGGACAGGCAAGACAACACTCCTGGTAAACCGCATGTTACACATACTCCTGGGTCATAAAAGGTTTCAGAAAGAAGAAAGCCCTGTCCTCAGAGTCGTGGCCATGACCTTTACAGAGAAGGCTGCCAGCGATATGAAGATGCGGTTGATAGGAGAGTTGGAAAAGATTGTTGCTGTTATCCGTGGAAATGCTTCCCAACAAGAGCAGATAAAGGGAGAAGCATTTCTTTCGCACATCCGGGATGCTTACCATACGACCTATGCTGAGATTGAACGGCGTGCACTGAAGTCCTTGAAGGACATGGATAAGGCTATAATCGGGACCATTCACAGCTTTGCAGCCCATATCTTGCGTCTCTATCCTGTAGAATCAGGGGTAGTCCCCGGATTTACCGTGGATGAAGGTGATGTATTTGAGGAGACGTTTGATAAAGAATGGAACGCTTGGGCCGAGGCAGAACTTATACTAACTGCTCCCAATGCACACCGATGGAAAGACGTGTTGAGGAGATTAGATCTAGAGAGCCTCAAAGACCTGGCAAAGAGATTGTCGGAGTTTGTTATTCCCCCGGATTCACTTTTGTCACAAGCGAATGATGAGTCAAAAGTCCAATTGTTGATCGATTCCCTTTCCTGCAGAGTTAGAAAAATCGTTCCTTCCTGTAAGAATCCTGAAAACAATCTTCTTCTTCAATTACAGGAATTATCAAGCATTTTAGATGCTGTAAAAAAACACGGTATTAATTACTTATCTACTTTGCCATACGATCTTGAGAGAGGTGTCTCTCAGGCAAAAAAAGGTTGGACAGAAGAAGAATTTGCATCCGCACAAAAGCTTGTAACGGAATGTCAGGTAACACTAAAAAAACTCAAGATGGTCGATCACGTCCTTGTTGCAACCGCAATAGAACTCGTTCTCCCGTTTGCAAAAGCCTTTCGGCAAACCTATTTATCCCAGGGATATGTCTCCTTTGACGGACTTCTTATCCTGACCAGAGACCTACTGCAAAAGAAAGAATACCGGTATATTCGCGACAAGCTGAAGAACGATTTCCGGGTTCTGCTTGTTGATGAGTTTCAGGATACGGACCCTGTCCAATACGAGATTGTTCTTTTCCTTTCCGAGTCGTTAGAACATTACAACACGGATGCGCGAAAGGTAACCCTTGAGGAGGGAAAGCTCTTTATCGTGGGCGATCCCAAACAATCCATTTACGCTTTTCGCAGGGCGGATATTGAGGCTTATGAATATGTGGTTAAGCAGATATGCGGACAGGATGAGCCGTTGAAATTACAGGAAAATTTCAGGAGTCATTCCGGTATCATTGAGGTGGTAAACCAGCTATTTGACGGAAGAATTATGGTAGAGCAGCCTGGTTTGCAACCGCACTATATTCCTCTCCATGCGAGCAGACAAAAGAAGTATCCTTTCCAGAAGGTTGAAGCTGTCCTGGTTTCCGATAAAGAAGGAAATGGACTGAAAGCAGATGATGCAAGGGAAGCAGAAGCCGAGTGGATTGCACGATGGGTTACCAAACATGTGAATCATGAAACCGTGGAAGATGCATTAGCCGAAAACGGGATTCGTAAGCTTGCATACAAAGACGTAGCATTACTTTTGCGGGCGTTTACTCAGGTACGACCTTATGTTGAAGCATTGAAACGGTATGCAGTTCCTTACCTTGTAGAAGGTGAAAAATATTTTTATACTACCCAGGAAATTTTCGATTTCATAAACCTCCTGCGCGTAATCGAGAACCCTCGCGATCTGATTGCATTGGTGGGTGTGCTCCGCTCGCCGATTGCAGGCCTGACAGATCGGGAGATATATGAACTTCGGGTAAATCATTCATTAGATTACCGCAACGATGCCCTGGGTAAGACTCCGGCAGAACCATTTTATACTTTTTTAAGAAAAATCCATCCACGGGCAAGCATCATTCCCGTTTCTCACCTTATCGCAGAAATTTTAGACAGTACTCACATTGCTGAAATTACTGCCAGCGCCTGGCATGGTGAACAGAAATTGGCTAATCTCTGGAAACTATACGGGATGGCTTGTGACATGGAACAACAGGGGAGTATTCCGCTTAAAACCTTTCTTAACCGTATTAAGGCGCGAATAAAGGAAGGCAGGGAAGAAGGTGAAAGTCCTCTGTCGGATGAAACACTGGATGTTGTGAAAATTCTTACCATCCATAAGTCTAAAGGGCTGGAATTTCCTGTTGTTATTCTGGGCAACCTCCATGGCGAAGTAAGAAATAACAAAGAAGCGTTGAACGGTGTGGCATTTGATTGGTCTACATCCACCACTGGTGTTGTGATTGGCCGGGGGGATCAACAAGTGAGAAATCTGCAAAGTATGATGATTGAAAAGAAGCTCAATGATCGTTCATGGGAAGAGGAGAAGCGTGTCTTGTATGTAGCTACAACCAGGGCAAAGGAACGATTGATCCTTACGGGGGCAAGAAAGGACGACAATAAATCGTATATGGGACTTATTATACAATCGATAAGAGACGCGGCTGGCAGTGAGCTTTGTGACGAAATATTCATGAATTCTGGCTGCTCTAAGGAAACGGTGAGCTTCCCTTTAGGTAAGGCAGAGGTCTTTGTCGAACATTTCATGTTTGATGGAATACGCCCCCCCAAAAGCGCTGCACAAGAGAAATTTCTGAGTGCTGACTGGGTGACCTTTGTAGAAGCATGGAAGAACAGAGATGCTGCAATGTCTGAAGCAGCAAAGACACCTCTTTTTATTTCTCCAACGTCAATAGCACGTGAAGAAACAATGGAAATAAATATGTCCACAGCACCAGAGAGCTGAAGAGTTACCCCGGCTTTATCCGAATGAATTTAAAGGATACCAGACGAGATGAGACACTTTGAATCTGTCCCAAAAGGATCTTTTGTCTTCTAACCCGAATAAGTCGGTAAAGACAAAACCCGAAGTGCCGAATCCTTGTCTCAACCCTGTCAAATTCAATTCTGACCTTACAGCCAGTTTCACTCCGGGCACGTTCCAAAATAGTCACACAGGAGGCATTATCATGAAGAAGCACAACAAACAGAATAGGGCTAAGTTGTTCACAATTTTTATCGAGACGTCAAAATGATCCTTGGAAGATACTCTAGTGAACGCAAAAAGAAAGTTGTCGTTGCGAGCGCATTCGCATTGTTCAATGTAAATTCCGCGAAGCAATCCGGGCACAGGATATTGATTTGGGCCATTATCCTCGCAATGTAATTGCATGTATACTTATTTGTTACGTTTTCTAGGTAAGGATAAACCGCTGTTTTACAGGCTTAAATAAGGAATAAAGATGTTATGGTCAAAGAAATTCAACCTGACACTGCTCAGACAAGTCCAAGCCATGCTGCATTAGTTGGCTCCATCTGTCACCGTGTATTGGAGGAGTGGGATTTTCACGGAACTTCTCAAGAACTTCAAAGGATGGTCGAGTCAGTGGTAAAATGGTCTGTTAATTTTGAGATGACTAGGGAAGAATCATCTGCACAATTTCAGAATATGGAATATATAAAAACAGAGGCAGTAAAGATACTTTCTGTTTTTATGAATTCTGAGGCGTATAAAGAACTACAGATAGCAGAGATCCTTGGCCGTGAAGTGTTCATCCTGCTTCATTGGAAAGGCCAAATCATGAGGGGATCCATTGACATCCTTTACAAGATTGGAGATCGTATCATTATTGCTGATTATAAGACGGATTACGTCGCCACGACCGGGCTGCCAGCAAAGGCAGAAGAATATGCGTATCAAAAAACGGTCTATGTGGAGGCTGCCAGGCGCTGCCTGAAAATAGATAACCCTGAATTTAAGCTTATCTTCCTCAGGACAGGTAAAGCAGTAACGATTTCTTAATGTAGTCAAATATCTTCCCGGAGTAAGTTCATTCTTTCATCTCAATTTTATCTACCCATACTACTTCCAGCCATTGAATTTTTCTGATTAGGCATGGATTTTGAGCATATCCTTAAGCTATTACACACAATTCTGCTGAATTATACCGATATTTTTCACAGATTGACCTGATTTTCTCAGGAAACACCGTTTTTTATATGAAATCTAAATTTAATTGTATAGAAATTTTTATTTTATTTAAGCGGGTCACAGGGTGGCGCTGACAAACTTTGTTTGTTAGTGTGATATATTCCAAATCCGTGTGTATATTCAAACAACATGGACAAACAAGTTTGTCAGCCTAAGACATAACTTGAATGTCTCTGTTGCTAGCTGTTATCGGTGTTCAATTGCATTTCTGGTAAAACATTTGATAGTTAAGGTATTGACAGATTTTTTTGTTCGGTTGTATGTTGAATGTTTATGCATATACGTTGAATAAATAAACAATATGGTAAAAAAAATGCAATTTTAGTGTATTGGGAAAGGTTGCGGTATCATGAAAATTAGACTAGCTTTATTTGTCTATGTCTTGTTGATGATATTTTTCGTTAAGGACGAGTCATTGGTATGGGCAGAAGATTTTGAAGTAATTTTAGGAACTGAAAGCGCATTTAATGCCGTACGGGGAACAAGCACGAGTACAGGCGAATCTCTTCTTTATATCGGCCCATCGAATATTGGTATTGGCACAACAACTCCCACCGTAAAACTCCATGTTATTGGTACTGTCACAGCAACGGCTTATGTAGGAGACGGATCAGGGCTTACCAATATATTTGCAGGAAGTAATACGGTTTCGGGTGCTACAATCCTGGATAATTCAATTACCAGTGCAGATATAGCGGACGGAGCAATAATTCTTTCAAACATGGGAACAGATTCCGTCAATAGTGCCAATGTTGTGGATGGATCAATTACCGGGAATGATCTCTCCGCTTCAATTTCAATAAACACCACTGGCACAATCAATGCGGGCACAACTACCATATCTACCCTGACGGCTGAGTCAGCGACGATATCCGGCGGAATGACGGTTGATACGAGCACCCTGGTGGTTGATGATACAAACCACCATGTGGGGATCGGTACGACGACGGCGCAGTACACCCTGCAGGTGAATAACGGGAGTGCAGATGTTGGATTTGCTGTGGATGATACCGGGTCAGTGACGGCATCCAGAATAACGATATCAAACCTCGGGACGATGACGGCAGGGTACCTGTCGATCGGGACGATTACAGCAGAAGCAGATGTCCATGGCACGACAACTGTACACATCTCGGCTGGTCTGAAGGTGGGTGGAACGGTGACGGCAACGGCCTTTGCAGGAGACGGATCAGGGCTTACCAATATATTTGCAGGAAGCAATACGGTTTCAGGCGACACAATCCTGGATAATTCAATTACCAGCGCAGATATTGCGAATGGAGCGATAATACTTTCAAATATGGGAGCAGATTCCGTCAATAGCGCTAATGTCGTGGATGGATCAATTACCGGGAATGATCTCTCTGCCTCAATTTCAATAAACACCACTGGCGCAATCAATGCGGGCACGACTACCGTATCAACTCTGACGGCTGAGTCAGCAAGGATATCTGGTGGAATGACGGTTGATACGAACACCCTGGTGGTTGATGCAACGAACAACCGTGTGGGGATCGGTACGACGACGGCGCAATATACCCTGCAGGTAAATGATGGGACATCAAGTCTGGGCTTTGTGGCAGACGATGCTGGTTCGGTAACAGCATCAGGGATAATGGTATCAAACCTGGGGACAATGACGGCAGGGTACCTGTCGATCGGGACGATTACGGCGAATGCCGGGTTACATGGGACGACAACGGTACAGGTGCCAGCAAGTCTGAAGGTGGGTGGAACGGTGACGGTTACACAGGGCATAATCTTTAGTGACGCAACGTATCAAACAACAGCGAATTATCGTAATAAGAAAGTATTATCCGCCGATGTTAGCACTAATAGCACGGTAGCGATTTCTACCATGGTAAATATTACCGGCCTGAGTTTTGGTGTAAACAGTGGCACTACCTACAGATTTAGCGCCATGATAATATACACAGCAGATGCGACTACAACGGGCTCGCGTTGGACGATAAATGGCCCTGCTACTACGCTGCTGGCTTATCGGTCGCAGTATTCACTTACTTCCACATCTAATACATTTAATACCGCTAATGCCTACCTGGTTGCTATCATAACATCGTGAACTGATTTTTAATGCTCAGGAATATCATAACATCGTGAACTTAATCAGATAAAGGGCAGGCATGGTTAACGGAAGGAGTCCGTAGGACGACTGGAGTTAGCCATGCCTGCCCGCCAAAAAAATTTAAGGAATGTATCTGTTTCGTCCCATTTGCTAAATAGTTTCTACACATTTTGTCGTTTCTTTTTGTCTTTCAGTAAGGGATCGATTATATGACCCTTTATGGGAAAAGAAAAAGTCTTGATCGTCTTATTCTCGTGTTTTACCACCAGTTTCTTGCGCTGTGTAAAAATGGTTGCAACAATGTACTGCCCCTCAAGCTTTTTCCTGATAAAGTATTGATCACCGTTAATTTCAACTTTACCATGGGCATCTACTTTCCTTATAAAGGAGACTTTTCCTTTCGCAACGGGAATGTTGAGACAGCCTCGTGCATCCAGGTAAGGTTCGAGACTGAACCCTACGGGTATATGTCTCAAAGACTCCCACAAAGAGTCTCTGAGTATTCCAGGAAACCGTGTACCATGGTCTTTTTGAGTAAGCCCGCGATGCGGTTTTTTATACTGATAATACCTCAGAAATCGCTCATTGACCTTCCTCAATCGTGCAAGGGAGGGACACATATGTCTTCTCAGTACCCTTTCCTGCCAAAGATCATTAAAACTCTCAACTGTGGCATTTCTTCCCGGCTCGCCTTGTGGAATAAATACTACGTGAATACCCAAAAGCAGATGAAGGCGAATAACCTGAGAAATACTGTACGGGTATCTACCGCCTCCCGTAGCTGCCATTTCATTGTCCATCTGCGATACCTCTGGGATTCCAAGGTTTCTCCATGCCTCAAGCAGATGTTTGCACAGAGAAATCGACTGTTTGTCGGTAAACTGACTCGCCCAGGCAGTACGCCCTGCAACATCAACCGTATGAAACGTATAAAACCGGACAACCTTGTCATTCCCCCTGAGATATCTTGGCCCCACAAGATCGGTCTGGTGGAGTTCTCCCAAATTTTCCGCTTTAATGTATGGATAGGGTTGTTTTTCCCCATTTTCCTTATGCCCTTGTTTGTTGCCCGTTTTTCCATATCGAGAAAGTATTCGTGCAATGGTAGGTATAGATGGAATATCCCGAATCTTCCTCTGTTCGAGTTCCCAGTGGATAACTTCCGCTCCTCTTCCGGAAAAAGCAGAGCGGCGTGTCTTGTGAGTCTCCAGTTCTTCTCGAATAGAAAGTATTTTATTAACCAACCGCACAGAAACTTTTCTCCAAATTCGTCTCGGTGCACGGCTGCGATCTTTGAGACCTTTGTTCCCACTTTCTTTGTACCTGCTAAACCATTTATACAGCCATCCACGACTCCTTTGTACCAACCGAAGTATCTTATTGAATCCGTGACCCTTCTTATACAACTGAATAGCTTGATACCGTTTTTCATATTCTTTTTGATTCTCCATCGTCTCCTCCCCCAAAAATGTTTTTGGAGAAAGTTTAGACGATGTTCTACAAAGTTCACGATGTTATGATATTTTTTAAGTTCACGATGTTATGATATAAACCCCCTACCAACTTCCAGCCGCGTCAAATACTTCATCTGCCTTTATTACAGGAAACATAGCTACCATAGAAGGCATCATTCAACCATCTGTTACGGGAACAGTTACCGTCCAATTTGCCCGTGAGGTTGCCGCAGGCACTATTACGGCTAAGGCAGGGAGTTCGCTTGAATGGTGGTAAAAGGTAATACGCCGATACCGGCAGTCTTGTTTAAGAGAAAATTTTAAAATAGCACTAAGACAACAGTTGAAATTTACAAAACCGATCCTCGTATCAATAATTACAGCCTTGGAAAGTGCCTCCCTCATTTATGCAGATGGGATTACCATTCCTGCAAACGGTAAGCTTTATGTCAATTCAGGTACGCTGACCGTCCCGGGAGATATTTTGAATTTGGGCATTCTGCAGGTGTCTACCGGTACGATTACCGTTGCCGGTAATTGGATAAATGACGGTACGTTTATTTCAGGCGTTGGAACTGTAGAGTTTTCTGGGGCAACAGGTCAAACCATTTCCGGTGAGACGGCATTTTACAACTTCTTTTGTACGAAAGCCGGAGAGACGCTTACTTTTGATGCAGACAAAACACAAACGATTACTTCTCTTTTAAAATTACAGGGAGATATAGGAAATTATATTCGCCTTAGGAGTACCATTGACGGAACCCGATGGAAAATAGATCTGCAAGGGACGTGGAGTGTTAACTATGTAGATATAAAAGATTCAGATAACATAAACAGTAACTGGATTGAGCCAAATGTGTGGATAGACAGTGGTAATAATTCTGGCTGGGGAAACGAACCGACACCAACACCAACACCAGCAGTAACTCCCACCCCGGAGATTTGCTGTAATGTGGTTTCCATTAAACTATTCCCTAAAAAATTGAGACTGAAGAAGGGAAAAAGTAAAAGTGTAACGGCAACGTTAATCGGGAAAAAAGCGTGTCTGGTGGAAGGGGAGAGAATAAAGGCAAGAATTACAAAGGGCAGGAGGCATATTAGAATTTCGCCGAAATGCACGATTACTGATAGTAACGGTCAGGCTGAATTTATAATTACTGCACGGAAAGGTATCAGACATGCGAGGGTAAGATTTAGATCGTGGGATGTAAGAAAAGTATTGAGAGTAAAGCTTGTGCATGGTCAAGAGGATCCTTGATACCGTTGACCATACAGGGATTTGTGAGATTCCCATAGTTTCTGTATACCCCATTCGGATTAAATCTCTTTCCTTCTTACTATTGAAGATGTAATTATGACTTTTCTTCTTACTCCCCGTTCAAGTATACCTATTCTCACTCGCTTTAACATTGAAATTACTTGACGGTCCTCAATTCCGGAGCATTTCGAGGCGGTGTAGATCGTATCGTTAATTGAAACGGCAATAACCCTGTGCAACAACTGAATTCGGATCTATTTTATTATGAAAAAGAATATAATGTGTCTATTTATTTAATTTCCCTTCTTTCTGTTTTTCTTCGAAACGTCTTGCCTTTTCCGCTAAAAAAGCTGCGTGGAGTTCTGCATTTTTCCAGGTTTGCAGACCAACGCTATAACGAATCTTTGATGTCTCTAGCCTCGTCTTAAATAGGGTAACCCGTTGTTCATTCATTGCCCGTTTCCATTTCAAAATGCTCTCCATCTTATCTTGTAATATTTTTCTCTGTTCATTATCCCCTGTGCCTTCTCTTTCTGATTTCAAGTCCTTAGCGAGATTATCATTATCAACAAATGCCTGCTCTGTAATCTCCTTCAATCGGTTCGTAAAAAAAGATACTACCAATGCCTTTTCTTTGACGCCGTCCTGTATTTCAACGATCTGATCTTTTGCAGTGTCAATCTCTTTTTGAATCAGGGAAATCGTGTGATAGGGTGTTACTGCAATTTCATCATCCAAGGTAAAAATTAACAGTAAATACGTAATCTGATCGGAATATGCTTTTGATTGATCCTGCAGAACGGCAATCATGTCTTCATATGCCTCAATCTGTTCATTGTCTATGGTGATCTTTTCTTTCATGGCGTCAATTTCTCTATCGAGCAATTCTGAATACGTTTGATTTCCTGTTCGTTTTTGTAGCTCTTTTTTCTCTTGTTTGAGTCTTTCCCGCGAGATGGTTATTGTCTGTGCCTCTTGAGCCAAATCTTTCAGAAAAGACTTTGTTTCATCAACAGCTTTATCAGCCTCTGCCTTCATTTCTTTTTCTTTGATCACGGCAGAGTCAATATCTTCTGCTTTTACTCTTATTATTGCTTCTTGAAAGGAGGGAGTTTCCAGGGTTTGTGCATCTCCATAAAAACAGAAATTTGTATAGAAGAAGCCAATACAAAGACTAGATACTACCACGAAAGTATTTCTTTTAATATGCATTCGGTATTTGAAAAACATCTCTACTCCTCTCCTCACGTAAAATTATTCCGTTGTCTTGCATGCTTTTTTTAACTTACCTGTTGGCTACTGAAGCAATGATCCTGTCCGTATAAATACGAAGCAATGGGTTACATCAAAAAGATCATACTCACAAAGTGTGCCGGCATGCTCGGGAAAACATACCATAGCCCTATGTAACTGTCCACTATGTGTGCATCAAGGGTTACTCTGTAATCATGGCCATAACCGATAGTATAAAGCATGCACAATAAGCGTGTCAAAGAAGGAGAGGAAAGGAGGATACACTTCAAAATGGCAATCCGTCATCGACTCTTCTAATAAGTTGAAAAAGATGTCAATTACTTTTCTAGCTTCCTTATAATCATTTTCTATACTGGCCCACGGTACTATTTTCCATCTCCATTAGTTTTCCTGTCTTCGTTATGCCGAGCTCGCTTACCCGGCATAACAGGACCATTGTAGTTGCTCTTTGATACCTCGTACCATTGTATTTTGTCAAAGCGCTTCTTTGTCTCTCAATAAGATATTCTATACATCTCATATAGCGCGGGCACCATAATAGAATCAACGATGTCACTATTTCGCAGCGCATCAAAAGTGTAGGTAGTAGAATGGAGAGAGTATCATGCCCGTTGTTAGGAATCTGGATCGATCGGGTGAATGTTAAATACAACCTACTGAGCCGCATACCTGGCTACGAAAATATACAGGGATATTGAACCTATCCAGAGCATCCACAGACCGATGCGTATAGCATAGTTGCCCCGCGCCCAGCGGCAGAAGTTGAGTCCAATACCAAAAAATGACAAGCCAAGAAATACCAATGACCAGCCCGCCAGTCTTGCTAATTTGCCATGTAGCGGGTGGTCACCAAATAGAAAAAATCCAAACTTTGGTCCCATTATAGGCATGAGGACACCGTCCCTGATTGCACGAATACCAGGCACAATAAGAAGACATGTGAATACTGAGACAATCAGTAGCGTAAGGGTCGTATGCAACCAGGTTGGTAATTCTTCATCTGAGATGCGCCAGTTCATCGTTGCTCCTACGGTAAAATCAATGGTGTGCAACAGCATGCCCACGGGAATATATGACTAGGATTGCTTTGGCTTTTGTCGTAGCCAATCAGTTCATTGGCACCAACAATGGAGTGGGGTTTGATCTCTTTGGCAGTAAAAGATAGGTATGTCCTGTAAATCATGTTTTCATTTATCAATTTTTGCAATCTAACATTCATTTTTATTCTTATTCTTTAAATGTTGGCATTTTAAGAGGCGCTGTATTTGTTGTCAAGCAAAAGTAAGTGAAAATAGTGTACGAAAATTGAATATGTTTTTATAGTATGGATTAAATTATTACGAATTTTGATTTTTTGAGTAAAAATCACAAATGATTAGCCCTGCCAGGGTTGACCAGTGGGTTTCCATTTCTGATTTGGCCTCTTCCTATTCATTCGAATCGTGAAAATTTTAAACGAGGGTTGTTGGTGCAAGGGGGGGGACGATGAAACAATTTCAAAAGAAAGAATTTTTTCGTTGTTGCTTACCATGACGCTTTGTATTAATCTGATTAAATGATAAGGAATTTCAATCTTTTGAGTCCCCTCTAGAAAGAGCGGAGCTATGAAGTCGCTGCCAAAGGCAGCTTGAGTAGTGTCTGAATGAAAACTACAAAAAATGACATTTCGAGTGGAGTGAGAAATCTTTTGAGCATTGAAATCGTAGGGTTTGAAGATTTCTCCCTTCGGACGAAATGACAAAAGTATGTGTTTTCGTTCAGGTACGTAATTAATACGTTCATGGCAATTTCTTTTAATCTGGGCAAACGGTATCTGAAACAACATTGTCCGGTTAGAAATTTGTATATACAGTTTTTGTCGTTCCCGGACGTCCTTGTCGGGTATCAAGGGAATCTTGAATTTCCTGGACTTTCGTTAAAACCGTGCGGGAATGACATCTCGTGAGCAATGAAACAAGAGATGCTAATTTCTAACCGGTCAAACTTTATCTGGTTAATTTTGTGTGTTTTTAAAGGAATAGTTTATGAGAATGATAGGTTCGGTTATGTGCGGAATATCTTTTTTGTGTATTTTAGCGATTGCAAATCTATCCGATGTATGCGCCAAAGAGGCTTGTGAGAGCCGTATTCTAAGCCATAATCTGGAGATTGAACTCTTTTTAAAGGAACACAAGCTTAAGGCCGTTGATCATATGAGGGTATCCGGTAAGAATGAAGAAAAGTTTTCATGTCTGATCAATAAATCATTCCAGGTAGCTTCTGTCAGTATCTCTGGTAAAAAGACCGATTTTCAGATGCGGAGCGATAGATCGGACAGTACCTTACAAAATTGTGCTTTCGGCCATGTCCGTTCATTGGAAATTCTAATCCCGTCAGATTTAAGGAAATCCAACGAGATAGTTTTTGATATTGAATATGAAGGATATATTTTTGAAAAACCTGCTTCATTAGAAATGGAGGATGTTGGTAAGACGACGGGGACTATTAGTGAAGAGGGGGTTTATCTGAGTCCTGCATGTGCGTGGTATCCGGATGTTATTGGCTCTCTTGCCGCTTTTCAGATGACGGTTGTTACGCCTGCAGGATACGAAGCTGTAACGCACGGCGCTCTGGTGAGCAGGAAAGTGATTGAGGATAAGATCTATGCTGTATGGGAAGAAAGGAATGCATTGGATGAATGTTACCTTGTGGCCGGGAAATATAAGGTAGCACAGCTCAAGCATCACGATATCGATGTTTATGCATTCTTTTTTCCGGAAGATCAGGGCTTGGCTGATACTTATCTGAATGCAGCGGCGCGCTATCTGGATATGTATCAAAATCTCCTGGGGAGGTATCCGTATAAAAAGTTTGCTATTGTGGAAAATTTTTTCCAGACGGGATATGGAATGCCTTCATTTACCTTATTGGGGAATAGTGTAGTTAAATTGCCTTTCATCGTGGACACGTCATTGGGTCACGAGATTTTACATAATTGGTGGGGTAATTCCGTCTATGTAGATGAATCTCAGGGGAACTGGTGTGAAGGATTGACTACCTATATGGCGGATTATTATTATAAGGAACTCAAAGATAGCATTTCAGCCGAGGAGTACCGTAAAGACATTTGCAGGAAATACACGAATT
>WBZR01000410.1_pt1 | contig 58736 bp, 53 predicted proteins | sample 5204231 | NCBI WGS metagenome assembly WBZR01 (sample SAMN12412403, study PRJNA552823) | activated sludge metagenome | isolation source: activated sludge from anammox sidestream of wastewater treatment plant... | place: USA: Virginia | collected 2017-08 | reverse complement strand
CCAATCTTCGTTGCTCTGACGCGTCGCTCAAACCGTGAACTCACCGTAGTAGCTCACACGATACCCCGGTGAGTAGCCCGGAATATTTACAGAATGCGCGCCCTGAACGTAGTAAAGGCCAGACCCACTGTTGTTCGCATCAAAGGCCCAGTCGAAGTTGCAGGAGCCGCAACCACTGAATGTACTCTGAGCTACGTAGTACACCAGCAGAATGGTATCCCACTTGTTCAACGTGCTCGACTCAGCAAGTGACCCTGCAATGGGGCAGCTTGTCTCGGAGTAGTAAGTAGTCGCATTACCGAAGCTCGAAACCGGACAAATCACGACTTGCTGCGCGGCTGCTTCATCCTTGAACGTCCCAAAGCCAAGCCCGATCGCGGCACCGATAACGAGTACGACGAACAGCCTGCGCATCATGATGATCCTCCTACGATTCAGCACCGAGATACTAGCGACTTCATCCGAGTCCCCGCCAGCACAATAATGTGCCGAGTTCACCCAGTCCGCGAAATGCAACATTGCTTGTGTCTCACCGCCCAGGCCACAAGCATGCGTCCGGCGAGCCCCGTGCGCTCTCGGAAGCGGCGCAGCGTGCCGCGAATGGAAGGGAGAGTCTGTCCGAGTGTGTCCGCGATCCGCTCGTCGCTCTGACCCGTTGCAACGAGCGCGAGCACGGGCCTCTCCGCGCCGGTGAGGTCATGACAGACCTCGACGGATTCGCTGCCGTCGCATTCCAGCCGTCGCTCCATTCGTCACCTCCGCAATGGTGCGCCCGGGCACGATAGTTCATTCACGATGAGCGACACAAGGAAACAGGTGTAAATTCAGGCCCGCGTTCCGGCCACAGTTGCTGGGTGGGAGCGTGGCGGCGCGCCCGGGTACGATGTCCCCGCCGAGACAATCGTGGAGGGCCGACGTTTGCGGCGCCCGATGGGGACGGCGAGAGCTCCTACCTCGCAGCAGCCAGTTCGCCGGGACAGGGTGACCTGCTGCTCGTCACGGTGCTCAACGCGAGGCGGAAGATCGTGGCCACAGACGCAGCGGGCGACACGGCCTCATTCGTGCCGCGAAACCAGGCAAACACAGCCGGGCGGACGGCGCTCCACGAACTGTTGCTGTCCGGGCAGTGCTCGGCCGACGCGGCCGGCAGTGTGCAGTTGTTAATAGGAAATAGCGCGGACGTGAATACGCCGACCGCCGACGGGCGGTTGCCGCTCGCTATCGCCGGGGATAAGGGCTGCACGCAGATCGTCGCGCTGCTCGGGAAGGCGGGGGCAAAGGCGAACTGAGGTCACGCGTCGGCGTAGAGGCGGAAGCCGAAGTCGCTGTAACGAAAGGTGGGGATGAGGCTGGAGCGGGCATTGATGCGCGTGACCTTCGTGCTATGGCGCCAGGCGCCGCCGCGGCTCACACGCCGCTGACCCGAGGCGGGCCCGGCCGGGGCGTATCCAGGGGACTCGGCGTAGTAGGTGGGGGAGTACCAGTCGGAGCACCATTCGTGGACGTTCTCGGCCATGCAGCGGAGGCCGTAGCCGTTGGCACAGGCATCGGTGGGTGGGTGTGGCGCGGTGAAGGCATCGATGGCGCTGGCGGATGGATGGCGGTCGCCGGGCCATGGCCAATCGCCAGAGTCGAGGCCGCCGAGGGCGGCGAATTCACGTTCTGCTTCGGTGGGGAGCCGGTAGATGATGCCGTCACGCTCAGAGAGCCAGGCGGCGAACGCCACCCCATCGAACCAGTTGATGCCGACCACGGGCTGGGCCGGGTGAGCGAAACGCTCTTCGTGGACGAACGGCGGAGGCGGCGCACCGGCGGCGGCGACGAATGCGGCGTATTCGGCGTTGGTGACGGGTGAGACGGCGGCGCGGAAGGCCGGGACCTCGACACGGTGGGCCGGGGCCTCGTCGGTCCGCGAACCGTTCTTGCCCATGAGGAAGGAGCCGGCGGGGATGGGGACAAGGTGCATGCGGACATGGTAGCGGGTGGGCATGGTCCGGTGCGGGTGCGCAGGCCGGCCCGGGGGTGCGAGAAGCGGGATATCAGCCGTTCCCGCAACTGCGGAGCCGGAGCCTCCACTCGATTGTGGCGGCGTCGTCATACAAAGGGAGGGTGCGAGCTTCCCCGCACCCTCCCCTGGAGTTACCGGAATGGTCCTACAGGTGGTCGTTGGTGGCGGTGCCGTAGCTCTTGCGGAGGTCGGTCTTGAGGACCTTGCCCATCGCGTTGCGGGGTAGCTCGGGCACGATCGCGTAGTAGGCGGGGGCCTTGAAGCTGGCGAGGCGGCTCTTGGTGTACTCGGTGAGTTCGGCGGGGGTGATGCTCTCGCCGGCCCTGAGGACGATGACCGCCTTCACCACCTCGCCCCAGTCGGTATCGGGCACACCGATGACGGCAGCTTCCTCGATCTTCGGGTGTTCTTCGAGGACGTTCTCGATCTCGCCGGGCGAGATATTCTCGCCACCGCGAATGATGAGGTCCTTCTTGCGGCCCGTGATGAAGAGGTAGCCGCCATCGTCGATCTTGCCGACGTCGCCGGTGTGCAGCCAGCCATCGATGATGGCGGTGCTGGTGGCGTCTTCCTGCTTGTAGTAGCCCTTCATGACGCGCGCGGAGCGGACGCAGATCTCGCCCTCCTCGTTCGGCGGGAGGAGGTTGTTGCGCTCATCCATGATCCCGAGTTCAACGTCGGGCATCGCCTTGCCGACGGAGCGCAGGCGAAGCTCCTTGACGGCGGTATCGGTGCTGAGGTCGTGGTCTTCGGGCCCGAGGAACGTGAGGGTTGCGGTCGATTCGGTCTGGCCGTAGGCGTTAATGAGGCCGACGCCCTTCGGAGGGAAAACGTCGCAGGCACGGCGGACGACTTCGTAGGGCATGGGTGCCGCGCCATAGGTAATGCTCTGCATGGTGTGGATGTCGTACTTATCGAAGTCCGGCACTTCCATGATGCGCTTGAGCATGGTGGGGACGACGAAGGCGTGCGTGGCGCCTTCCTGCTGGACGGCCTGTAGCCAGTCTTCGGGGGTGAACTGGGGGAGGATGACGAGGGTCCGGCCGCTCCAGATGGCGAGCATCATGGTGGTGGCGCCAGCAACGTGGAAGAACGGGGCGGAGACGAGCACCTTCTCGTGGATCTCGGGGTCGGCCGGGTTCTGGTTGGTGACGTAGGCCGTCATGTCGAGATAGGTAAGCTGGACGCCCTTCGGCAGTGCCGTCGTACCCGATGTGAAGATGATGATGGTGGGATCGTGGTCGTCGACATCAGTCCAGATGTCGTCGTCGCTGGCGTTGGCGAGGAGCTGGCCGTAGTCGGTGAAGCGGCCCTGGCCGCCACCATAGGCGATGAAGTGCTGTGTATAGGTGAGCGTCGGGCGGATGCGCTCGACGAGGTCGAGGTAGCGGTCGGAAACGAAGACGGCCTGGCACTGGGAGACGTTGAGCATGTGGGTGAGCTCTTCGTCCTTGGCGCGGTAGTTGAGAGGAACGAAGGTGACACCGAGCATGGCGCAGGCGTAGTAGGTGATCACGTAGTCGACGCTGTTGACCGACATGGCCGCGATCTTCTGGCCCTTTTCGATGCCGAGGCCCTGGAGGGCGTTGGCGAGGCGGGTGACGAGCGGGAGCATCTCCTCGTAGGTGACGCGCTTGTTGGTCCCGCCGAACTCGACGAGCGCCTCCCTGTCGGGAACGACGGCCGAGGAGATCTGCAGGAATTCGATTGTGTTCATCGGTACTCCGGTATGAGGCGGATAAGGGGTCGTGTGCGTGCGGGATTCTACCGTACGAGGGGAGCTTGGGCGAATCTGAGGGGGCCCGGATGGTCCAGGTTGCGAGTATCGAATGGGAGGGATTGCGAAGCCGTACACAGGCATGGCAATTGCTATGGCTGCCATCACGCAGGCAAACAGGTGGCGAAGCGCACCGTGTGATGAGGGGCGAGGGCTACCCGGTGCCGGGCCGCTATCCCCGGCACGAGCGTTCATTGCTGCGGCCGGCCGGGAAAACGCAGGCGCTACTTCGGACAGGTGACCGCCGAGAAGAGGTTCGGCCCGACCCGCTCCGTGCACGTCCGGTTGCGAGTATCAACCACCACGTGGCCCTGCCTGTCGAGCGAGATGGCAAGGCTATCGAGATTGGGCCCATCGCTATCGAGGCGCAGGCCCGTGAGGTCGTAGACGGCACGATTGCAGGCTTCCCGAAGGATCACGGAGGAGCCGGCAGCCTGTGGCGATTGGCGTGCTCCATATTGCTGGAGGATCTGCGGAAGGAGCGGGTCGTTCGCGGCGAGCTGGGCGACGCGGCAGCGGGTCGCGGCTCCACGGTTTGCGGCATCCAGGTCGGAAAGGGCGCGAGCGCTCCCATCGCCGAGCCGTACGAAGTAGAAGTTATTCTTCGCTTCGTACGTGATCGTGTTGGGGGCGAAGGAGTCGGCGAGGGGGAGCGTGACCTTACCGTTGTTGGCGCCCGAATCGAGGAAGGTGACAAAGAAGACAACCGCAGCAGCCATGAGGACAAGTACGAGAACGGCGCCCGTACAGCCGAGGAGGACGGGCGGCCGGACGGCAGGTTCGGGGGCGTTTAGCTGCATTGGGCCACGCTGCTGATGTGGAGCGGGAGCGAGACCAGGAGAGCAGCTTCACCGGAGGTGAGCAGGTGCGCGGCAGGGGTCACCATAACGAGCGGATGATACCAGAGCGAGGGGCGGATTCCGGTTAGGGAGGCCCGCGCGAGCTTGCCGGGCGATTTTCGACTTTGCACTTTAGTCTCGGCGCAGAGATCCTCCAAAGCGAGGGAGAAGGAGTGGAGAGATGAAAATCCTTGTCACCGGGGGCGCCGGGTTCATCGGGTCCCACGTGGTGGAGGCGTACGTTGCAGAAGGTCACGATGTACGGGTCATCGATAACCTCGCCACGGGCCGGCGCTCGAACGTACCGGCGGGCGTCCGTCTCCATGAGGTGGATATCCACTCGCACGAGACTGCGGCGGTCTTCGCCGAGTTCGAACCGGATGTGGTCAACCACCTGGCCGCGCAGGCGAGCGTAAAGGTCTCGACGACCGACCCGGTGCACGACCTCGAAGTGAATGGCGGTGGTACCGCGACGATCGCGCGGCTCTGCGTCGAGCACGGGGTGAGGAAGCTGATCTACGCCTCTACCGGCGGTGCGCTCTACGGCGACCCGGACTTCGTGCCGGTGCCGGAGACGCATCCGATCCGGGCACTCTCGCCTTACGGGACTTCGAAGCGCGTGGGCGAGCTGTACATCGAGCTCTACAACCGGACCGCCGGGCTCGACTACACCATCCTCCGCTATGCGAACGCCTACGGACCGAGGCAGGACCCGCACGGAGAGGCCGGCGTCATCGCCATCTTCACGGGGCTCATGCTTGCGGGGGAGACGTGCACGATCGACGGGGATGGTGAGCAGCAGAAGGACTACGTCTACGTTGGCGACATCGCCCGTGCCAATGTCGCTGCGCTGACGATGGGCAGCGGCGAGGCGATCAACATCGGTACAGGTAAAGGTACATCGGTGAACCAGATCTTCAACGCCCTTGCGGCGGCGACGGGGAACTCCCGGCCAGCTCGGTATGGCCCGCCCCGGCCCGGTGACGTGCGAAATATCTGGCTCGATAGCACGCTCGCGGGGCAGGCCCTTGGCTGGCAGCACCGTGTGGGAATCGATGAGGGCATTCGGCTAACGGTCGATTCATTTCGTTAGCGACGGGGTGGCCGGCGATGAGGGCACAACTGCAACTTTTTCATGGACCATGGGCTATTTCACAGAAAGGTCGGTTGCCTGACGATACCCTCTCTGAGAGGCACGACATGAATCGCCGTTACCGGACCCAGCGCCATCGCCCCCACCGCTCACCGACTGACCACCGCTCGCTGCGGCTGCAAGAGTTCGCGCGTTCGGTCTCGATGGCGCACTGCGAGCTCACGGGGTTCCCGGCAGATGACTCGCTGGCGATCGCCGAGTTCACGGTCAAGGTCATCGCGCTCGAAGCGGCCTGGGATGACCTGCTCGAGGCACTCGCGGCCTGAGGCGATCCACGGCAGAAATAGTGTGATAGTCGTACATTAGGTGCCGGAAATGGCACAGGCCAACAGATGCCCGTATGCTCCACCCCATGGGAGCCTGGGCTTCGCACACGTTCGCAGCATTCGCCAGTCCGCGCTTCCGTATCCTGTGGCTCGGATCACTGCTGGCGTACATCGCATTCTTCATGTCGACCGTTGTACAGGCGGTCGTTGCATTCGATCTGAGCGGGAACAACAGGGCGGTGGGGTTCGTCGTATTCGCGCAGGGGCTGGCGCAACTTGCCCTCGGGCCGCTGGGTGGGGCGCTGGCCGACAGGCTCTCGAAGAAGTCAGTCATCCTGGCCTGCCAGGTGACGATCATGCTGTGCTTTGCCGGGCTCGGGGTGCTCGTCGCGGCAGATGTAATCGACGTGATGTACCTGGCGATCGGGTCCTTCATCATTGGCATGGCGTTCTCGTTCCTGGGGCCTTCGCGGCAGGCATTCATGCTCGAACTGGTCGACCAGGCTCGCCGGGGGAACGCGGTAGCACTCAGCCAGGTTGCACTCAACGCCTCGCGCGTCGTGGCGCCACTCATCGCGGGTGTGATGCTCGGGGTCGGCTTCATCGGCCCGGGCGGTGCGTACTTCGGGATGGGGGTGCTCTACGTTGGGGCAATCGCCTGCACGGTCTCGCTCCCGGCTACACCACCGGCCGACATGGCGGCCGGGCGAAGCATCTTCGGCGATATCGCGGTCGGGGTGAGCTACGTAACACAAACCCGGTCACTGCGGCTGCTCGTGCTCTCGTACGTCCTGGTGATCATGTTCGGGTTCAGCTATGTGACGGTGCTCCCCGGCCTCGTAGTCAATCAGCTCGGGCGTGATGCGGATAGCATCACGGTGCTTCTCGGGGTCAACGCCATCGGCGGGCTGGCGGCGAGTCTCGGTGTGGCGGCGAAAGCCGACTCACGGCACGCCGGAGCGATTTACTCGGCTATGTGCCTGGTCTTCGCGCTGGCGTTGATGGCGATGGGTGCTGCGCCTTCGTTCCCCCTGCTCGGGGGTGCAATGCTCCTGGCAGGCTTTGGGAGCGGCGGCTTCCAGACGCTCAATGGCGCCCTCGTTTCTCACCGCTGCGATCCGGCGTACTTCGGGCGCGTTGTCTCGCTGACCTTCCTCGCATTCGCGGCATCGAGCGTGATTGCACTCCCGATCGGCTTCCTGGCCGATGCGGCCGGTGAGCGTGCCACGGTATTCGCGATGGGCGCGGCTGTTGCCACGGCCACGGTGATGACCTGGCTGCTGGACCGTTCGGCGGGCGAGGCTGAGCCGGGCATTCGCGTAGAGGTCGCTGCGGTCGTCCTGGGCGAGGGTGAGCGCTCCTAGGAGCCACCACCGGCTCGGTGCTCGGCGGGTCCATGTTCCTGGCCCAGGTTGTGGGCGGTGTTGACGAGGCCGACGTGCGAAAACGCCTGTGGGAAGTTGCCGAGTTGCCGCCTGGCGGCCGGGTCGTACTCCTCGGCGAGGAGCCCAACGTCGTTGCAGATCCCGAGCAGGCGATCGAATACGGCGTGCGCGTCGTCATCCCTGCCGATGAGGTGGAGCGTATCGGCGTACCAGAAGGTACAGGCGAGGAAGGCCCCTTCGCCGGAAGGGAGGCCATCGACCTTCCCGCCCGTGTCGTAGCGCTTGATGAAGCCATCGCACATGAGGTCCTGTTCGATCGCCGCGACAGTCCCGGCGACACGGGGGTCCTTCGCGCCGAGGAAGCCCACCTGGGGAATCATGAGCAGAGCCGCATCGAGCTGTGAGCTGCCATAAGCCTGGACAAAGGTGTTGCGACTGCGATCGAAGCCTTTCTCGCACACCTCGTCGTGGATCTGCTTGCGGAGGGCACGCCAGCGATCGATCGGTCCTTCGAGGCCGAAGTGCTCGGCGCCGCGAACGGCGCGGTCGAGGGCGACCCATGCCATGACCTTCGAGTGGGTGAACTGCTGGCGCGGGCCACGGATCTCCCACATTCCTTCGTCTGGCTGGTCCCAGTTCGTTTCGAGGTAGTCCATGAGCTCACGCTGGAATTCCCATGCGGCCTCCTGGGGCTCGATTCCCGTACGGGTGGCAACGTGGAGCGTGTCCATCAGTTCACCGAAAACATCGAGCTGGAGCTGGGTGTGGGCGGCGTTTCCAACCCTGACGGGCCCGCTCCCCTGGTAACCCTTCAGCCATGCGATTTCATATTCGGGGAGCAAGCGCTCTCCGCCGATGCCATACATGATCTGCACCTGGTGGGCGCTCCCGGCCGCGGAGCGCAGCAGCCAGTCGCGCCATGCCCGGGCCTCATCGGTATAGCCCGAAATGAGCAGTGCGTAGAGGGTGAGCGTCGCGTCGCGGAGCCAGCAGTAGCGATAGTCCCAGTTGCGCACGCCGCCCATCTGCTCGGGGAGCGAGGTGGTTGGGGCGGCGACGATCCCGCCGGTGGGGCTGTACGTGAGCGCCTTGAGGGTGACGAGCGAACGGATAACACGATCGCGGTAGCGGTTGGTGCAGGTAGATTTCTTCGTCCAGTCGCCCCATGCCTGTTCCGTGCGGCGAAGCGCGTGGTTGGCCTCGATCGCCTTGAGTTCGGGCAGGTGAGAGGGCCGCCAGGTGAGGGTGAACGGCGCTTCCTCACCTTCGTGCAGGCGGAACTCGGCGACCGTGTGGAAGTCCTTACCCTGCATGTGGACGGGGCTTCGAAGCTGGACAGCATCGGGGCCGGAGATGGCGTTGAGCCCATGTTCGGCGTGGCGTACCCAGGGGATAGCCGACCCATAGGCGAACCGCAGCGAGAGGTCCATCTCGAAGACCACTGACCCGTGCAGGCATTTCACGATGCGGACGAGGTCGACGCGCTGGCTGTCCTCTCGAAGAGGCATGAAGTCGATGAGCACGGCGGTGCCAGAGTCGGTCTCGAAGGTTGTCTCGAGAATCGTCGTGCCGTCGCGGTAGGTTCGCGTCGTCTTCGTTGCGCCGCCTTTGGGGGAAATCCGCCACTGGCCGTTCTCGTCGTCGCCGAGCAGCGCGGCAAAACAGGCGGCCGAATCGAACCGTGGGAGGCAGAGCCAATCGATGGAACCGTCGCGGCCAACGAGCGCGGCGGTGTGGGTGTCGCCGATGAGTGCATAGTCCTCGATGCGTAGCGCCATTAACGAGAGGGTAGATCAGCGCTGCTCGTTCGATCCTTGTCAGCGAATTGCGACGACATTGCAAGACCGTCGCAACTACCGGGTGCGGGCTTTGCTGTTCGAAGGCCGTAAGCGGTGTGGAATCCCGGTGTGGCGGAGTTCGTGTCTACCGCGGTACCCCGGTAGAGACGCGGCGAGGCAAGGGCCCGGCGCGATGGCTTCAGCGCGGGAGGAGCGGAGCGGGCGAGCCTCGAGATTCCGGGCCGCCCCGCATTGCAGATTCGTTGCAGATTGCGGCCGGTGCGCGCGGTGATGGGGCGGGTCCGTATGCTGGCGGCAACGCGCTCGCGGATGCTGCTCCGCCCCGGCCAGCAAGCCGCACGTTGCTGGCCGCGGGCGGCGCGGCGCTTACACTCTTCCTGCCGGGGGAAGTCCCGCAGGAGGCATCGATGGCGTTGGAACTCTCGCTGCGCGGACGCAAGGCGCTGGTGACGGGTGGCTCAACGGGAATTGGGGAGGGGATCGCGATGGCCCTCGCCGAGGCCGGGGCGGATGTCGCCATCAGCTACACGAATCGCCAGCAGCTCGCCTTCGACGTCGTCCGGCAGCTCGAATCGCGGGGCGTGAACGCACTGGCCCTGCGAGCGGACGTGTCGAAGGCGCCGGCCGTGGCTGCACTGTTCGAGGAGCTCGACAAGCAGTGGGGGCAAATCGACATCCTCGCGGACAGCGCCGGGATCGAAGGCCCGGAGGCTGTCGCCTGGGAGTCGGACCCGGCGCAGTTCGAGCGGGTCATCTCGACCAACCTGCTCGGCGGGTACTACGGCGCACGTGAAGCACTCAGGCGAATGGTTCCGCGACGATCAGGAGTCATCGTATCGGTCTCGTCGATTCACGAAGCGATCCCACGGAGCGGGTATGGCGCGTACGCAGCGAGCCAGGCGGGGCTGGCGATGCTCATGAAGACGCTCGCGCAGGAGGCTGGCGGGTATGGGATCCGCGTGTTCTCGGTGGCGCCGGGCACGGCAACAGCCAGGGTGACGCGTGGCGATACGGTGCATGGCGCCGTCGCAGGAGAGGGACCCCCGGCCGGTCGAATCAGCTCACCGAAGGAGGTCGGGCGGCTGGTGGCCATACTGGCCTCGGATATCGGGAGTTCCATCACCGGCACCACCGTGTTCGTGGACGGCGGGATGATGCTTCGCCCGGCGTTCGAGCACGGAACGTAGCCACCACCGGCTGCCGATTATCGATTGGCGATGGCGGGGTTCCAGGTGCGGCGTGCCCCCGGTGACCCTGACCGTTGCAATCGGGGCAGCCTCGCCACGCAAGGTCATCATTCGGCAACCGTCGCGACCTCCGAATGCGGGCTCCCTTCGATCGAGATCTGCGGAAGCGCGCGATCGAGCCAGGCTGGCAGCCACCAGTTCCAGTGGCCCATGAGCTGCATCGTCGCCGGCACGAGAACGAGGCGGACGACGGTGGCATCGACGAAGACGGCGACTGCGAGACCGACGCCGAACTCCTTGACGACGCGCTGGTCATTCATCACGAAGCTCAGGAAGACCACGATCATGATGGTCGCTGCAGCGGTGATGACGCTCGCCGTCGACGAGAGTCCCTCGGCCACCGAATGGGCGTTGTCACCGGTCCGGAGATACTCCTCGCGGATTCGGCTCACGAGAAAGACCTCGTAGTCCATGGAGAGGCCAAAGAGGACTGCGAAGAGCATCATCGGCAGGAACGATTCGACCGGGCCGGTACGGTCGGCGCCGGTGAGCGAGAGCCCCCAGCCCCATTCGAAGACCGCGACCACCACACCGTAGGCAGCGCCGATGGAGAGCAGGTTCATGAGCGCCGCCTTGAGGGCGATGACGAGCGAACGAAAGACCATGGTAAGGAGCACGAAACTGACGCTGATGACGATGGCGAAGAAGAGCGGCAGGCGCGAGCCGATACGGTCGGCGATATCGATATAACGAGCGGTTGTGCCGGCGACGTAGACACCGGTCCCGCTGTCCACGGCACCGGGGATGGTCTCGTTACGCAGTGTATGGACGAGGTCGGCGGTGGCTGAATCCTGGGGCGCGCTCTTCGGGATAACCGAGAAGATCGTGATCCGGCCATCGGCCGACGTCATTGGCTGGCCAACCGAGGCGACGCCGGGAAGCTGGCCGGCAGCGGCCCGGAGGCTGGTGACGCTCTCCGGGGCGCCGCCGTCGAGGATGACCTGGAGGGGCCCATTGGCGCCGGGGCCAAACGCCTCCGCGGTGATGTCGTAGGCCCGGCGGGTGGTCGAGCTGGAAGGGTTGTTGCCTGCATCGGCCGAGCCGAGGCGGATATCGAGCGCCGGCACGGCAAGGGCGGCGAGGATAACGCTCGAGAGACCGAAGTAGAGGTAGGGACGGCGCATGATGGCATAGCCAAGGCGGTGCCACACGCTTTCCCGGTGGTGGGCTGAGGCTTGCGAAGCTCGCGCGCCGCGGAGGCGAAGCACACGCGTCCCTGCAATGGCGAGCAGGGCAGGGAGGAGTGTCATTGCAACGAGGACGGCGACGGTAACCATGATGGCAGCCGCGACACCGATCCAGCGGACGAAGGGGAGCCCCATGAACGAGAGCCCGAGCAGCGAAGTGACGACGACCGCCCCTGCGAAGACGACGGACTTTCCGGCCGTCCCGAGAGCGAGTCCGATCGATTCGGGAACGGCCATGCCGCGGGAGAGGTTTTCGCGGTGCCGCGCCACGATGAAGAGCGCGTAATCGATCCCGACGCCGAGGCCAAGCATCGCGGAGATGTTGGGCGCGAACTTCGAGAGGTCGACGAGGGCAGTGAGTGAGAACACCCCCATGAAGCCAACCGCCAGGCCGAACATGGCGGTGCCAACCGGGAGCAGCGTGGGTACCAGCGTACGGAACAGCAGGTAGAGGATGAGCAGCGCGGCGAGAAGACCGAGGACCGTCGATTCGTTCGGACCCTCGTGCTCCTGGGCGACGGCGACCGGGCCACCGAACTCGACCTGAAGGCCCTGGCTCCTCGCACCGGCCATGCGTGCTTCGACCTCGCTCACCAGACTCGAGGAGACATCATCGGCGGGTTGGGCGAACTGGATGCGGGCGATACCGGCTGTGCCATCGGCGGAGAGGAGCCCCGAGCCCGGGGCAAACGGCGAGACCACCGATGTCACGCCACCGAGCGCACGAATTTCGGTGACGAGGGTGTCGATGACGGCGCGGTTCTCAGCACTATCGAGCCGCGACGACGACTTCAGCACCACATCGCCGTAGTCGCCGGCCCGCTCCGGGAACGCCGCCTTGAGGAGGTCGGCGCCTTCCTGCGATTCCGCCCCGGGGATCTGGAGGCTGCTGATGGTGCCCTGGCTCACGGCCCGGGCCAGGCCGGCGAACAGAACGAGGGCTACGACCCAGGCTGCGACAATCTGCCAGCGATGGGCGGCAGCGAAACGTCCCCAACGTTCGAGCATTGGCAAATTGGTGTTCATCGGCAGGCCCCATCTGTGGAGTACGCCGATAATGCGCCACAGCGGGTGGCGCTTTCCCTGACTTTTGTCGGGTTTCGCAGGCACCCGGGTTAGGATTCGGGCTGATGGAATCGCCGCATGCGCCGGGAATGGCCGAACAGCTCGGGGCGGCGCCCCTCTTCCAGGGTCTCGATAGCGAGACGCTGGCACTCCTCGCATCGGGGAGCACGCGGCGTCGCTACGCCGCCGGCGCCACGGTCTTCAAGGAGGGCGATACGCCGGATGGGCTCTACGTGGTGGAATCGGGCTGGGTGCGGGCTGTGAAGATGTCGCCGCAGGGCCGCGAACAGGTGCTGCAGTTCATCGGGCCGGGGGAGCCATTCAACACCGTGGCGCTCTTTTCGCGGAGTAATCCGGCGACCGCGATGGCGCTGGAGGAGAGCGTGGTGCGAGTGGTATCGCTGGCAACGATCGAGCGGTTGCTGGCCGAGCGTCCCCAGTTCGCGCGCCGGATCCTGGAGAACATGGCCGACCGGCTCATCTACCTTGTCGGTCTTGTCGCTGATCTTTCGTTGCGTCCCGTCATGGGGAGGCTGGCGCGCCTCATCGTGGACCAGGCACAGGATGGGGTGCTGGCGCGCCCGAAATGGTTCACATTCGCGGAGCTCGCCGCCCGCCTGGGCACCGTGCCCGATGTGATCCAGCGGGCGATGGGTGCGCTCCAGGCGGAGGGAGCAATCGACGTAAACCGGCGCGAGATCCGCGTACTGGATGAAGAGAAGTTGAGGGAGCTTGCGGAGGGATAGCGCGATACGGAGTTCGGCGGCGCGTGAATGCCGGTTCAACTGGCGGCCACGCACAACGTGGGACCCAGAGAGCGGGAACCATGGACCATGGAAGGGGTGGTGGGGCGAGCGGAGGGGTTCGAACCCTCGATCTTCTGGGCCACAACCAGACGCGTTAACCACTACGCTACGCCCGCCAGGCGCAGACTCAATGCTAGCAAGCCGCGTGCTCACGAGCCACCACGCCAGCGCGGCCACTCGAGGCGAATACGCGAGGTTTCGGTGGTGGCGCGGTAACCCTCGCGGGCGCCCATTCGTTAACAGATGGTGAGGCCGCGCTGGCAGGCAGCCGTGCTATGCTGTGATGCGGCCAATGCTGCGATGTGCGCGGATGCGTGCGTGGCAGCCGGTCCGGTGCGTGGCAGATATGCCACGGAGGGTTTTTCGAACTGTATGGACGTTGACCAAGGCGGATCCAGTTCCGCCACTGGTTTTTCGGGGGGAATTCGCTCCCGCTGAGCCGTTGTTAGCGCCGCGCTAGCCACGGGTCAGCCGTGGCGAACTGCCTCTCGTCGATCTGAACCGGGAGGCGATACCGATGTCGTTCCTCAGCCAGGTACAGGGCAGGCCCGTGTTCGATGCGAACGGTGCGCGGGTCGGCATGCTCCGCGATCTGCTCATCCGCCCTGACGTCCCCTATCCGCCGGTCGAATCGCTGGCGATCACCCACAACGGCCGCCTCCATGCCGTCCCCTGGCACGATGTTGCGTCTGTCACCCCACGTGGCACGGCTCTTCGCGGGAATTTCTCCATGGAGCGGTATAGCGAACCCTCGGATGACCGCGTCTGGCTTGCGCGCGATGTGCTCGACAAGCAGATCGTCGACACCTCGGGCGTGAAGCTGGTCCGCGTGAACGATGTTGCTCTCACACCGCTCAATGACGAGTTGCGGGTAGCGGGTGTGGATAACTCGACAACCGGGCTGTTCCGGCGGATGGGCATGGAGCGGGCGGCGCGGCTGTTCGACCGCAAGCCGGCGAGGCTCATCGACTGGGAGCAGGTCGACATCGGCCCTGCTGTCGATGACTACCGGCCGAGCGTGGAGCAGGTGCGGTTGAAGGTTTCGTACGACCGGCTGAAGCGGCTCCGGCCAGTGGACATCGCCGAGGTAATGACCCAGATGTCGCCGGGTGAGGCCGCCGACGTGCTCGAAGGGCTCGATGATGAAACGGCTGCCAGGACGATGGCGGAACTGCCCGATGAGCACCAGGCTGCAGTCCTCTCGGCGATGGACCCGATCGAAGCTGCGGACGTGCTCGATGAGATGGAGCCGGACGAGGCAGCGGACGTGCTGGGCGACGTAACCGAAGAGCGCGCCGAAGAGCTGATGGCCCTGATGGAGCCGGCAGCAGCCGATGAGGTGCGGTCGCTCCTCGCCTACGCCGAAGATACCGCCGGGGGCCTGATGAACACCTGCTTCGTGGTGAGCCAGGCGAGTACCGTAGCCGAGGTGGTGAGCCGGATCCGCCAGGTGGATGACGACCGCTCCGACCTCCTCCACACGATCTTCGCCGTCGACGACGAGGGGCGGCTGGCGGGCGGCGTCACCCTTCGCGACCTGTTGTTGGCGAACCGGGCGTCCCCGGTGTCGCGCATCATGCGCGAGGACGTGGAATGGGCACGAGTCGATGACCCCGACGACGACGTGGCCCGGAAACTGGTGCGGTACAACCTCCTGGCCCTGCCGGTGCTCGATGAGGAGCGGCGTGTCAAAGGGGTTGTCACCGTCAACGATGTGCTCGACCTGGTGACGCCCCGGAGCTGGCAGCGCCGCGGGCGGCGGATGATGGCCTGATGGCGGAGCCGGAGCCGAAGCCACCGGCCGCACGTGGCCGGCTGGCGCTCCGTATCAGTTCCTGGCACCGCCTTGCGTTCGTCTTCGCGATCCTTGGCCCTGGATTCATCACCGGGGTGGCCGACGACGATGCACCGGGTATCACCGGCTACTCCATCGCCGGGGCGCATTATGGCTACGACCTTCTCTGGGCGCTGGCGTTGACGCTCGTGGGGCTCAGCGTCTGCCAGGAGATGGTTGCGCGAATGGGCGCCGTCACGGGGAAAGGGCTATCCGACCTGATTCGCGAGCGCTTCGGTGTTCGCATCACGTTGATCGCAATGACGGCGCTCCTGGTGGCGAACGCAACGACAACCATCGCCGAATTCGCGGGTATCGCGGCGGCGAGTGAACTCTTCGGCGTCTCCCGGTTGATCACGATCCCGATCGCGGCCGTGGTCATCTTCGGGATGGTGGTCTGGGGCACCTACCGGCGGGTCGAGATCATCCTCATGGCCATCTCCACGGTCTTCGTCGCGTACGTGATCACGGGGTTCAAGGCATCCCCCGAGTGGGGAGACGTCGCACGGGGCGCGCTGGTGCCGACCATGAAACTGGACGTCGGCTACCTGACGGTCCTCATCGGGCTGATCGGCACAACGATTGCGCCCTGGGGCCAGTTCTACCTGCAGGCGGCCGTGGTTGATAAAGGGCTCGGGGTGCGAGACCTGAAGCACGCCCGCGCGGACGCCTATGTCGGGGCGTTCGTCACGAACTTCATCGCGTTTTTCATCATCATCACCACGGCGGCCACCCTGTACGTTCATGGCAAACCGGCGGACACGATCACCGACGTTGCCGATTCCCTACGGCCCCTCGCGGGCGACTTTGGCGAGAAGCTCTTTGCCCTTGGATTGCTCAACGCCTCGCTAATGGCGGCGGCAGTATTACCGCTCTCGACCGCTTACGCCATCTGCGAAGCGTTCGGCTGGGAACGGAGTGTCAGCCGCCCGCTGCGCGAAGCGCCGGCATTCTTCGCACTGTTCGGGGGGCTCATCCTCCTGGCGGCAGTTGCGGTGCTTGCGCCGGGTGTACCACTCCTCGTGCTGCTCTTCCTCCCGAATGTCGTCGGCGCCATGTTGCTGCCCATCATCCTGGTGCTGACGCTCTTGCTCGTGAACGACCGGCGGCTCATGGGGTCGCATGCGAACGGCCGCGGCCAGAACCTGGTTGGGTGGGGCACGACCGTCGCACTCATGATCCTCACCACGCTCTTTGTCGTTGCGGCATTCCTCGAGGTGTTCGGGGTAATCGGTTAGCGCCCGCGGCAAGGCCATCCAGCAGGAGCAGGGGGTGTTTGGACAGGAGGCGGCGAGGTTACCCCACGTTGTCCCGCAGGCGTAACTTACCGGTTCGCGCGGGAGCACCGGCTTGCAACCAAGAGGCGGCCGGGAGCAACCGACAACCACGGTGCAATGCTTTCCTTCATCCGCCGGCAGTCCACACAACAGCGCGTCGAGCGCCTGATCCGCGAGGGCGTGGGTGTTCGCGAGGCCGCCTGGGAGCTTCACTCCGAAGGCAAGGGCCACGCAGGCCTCGCCACCGAGATACGCGACTGGGTGCAGAAGGTGATGGGCGATATGCACCGGCCCTACGGAATCGACCATGTAGCGCTGGCTCTTGCCGCCCGCGATGACCTTGGCTCCGTCCTCTGCACCAACTCCCTCGGGGTGGTACGCCCCGCCAGTTTCTACGAGGACGGGAGTGTCGACAGGATCGTCGCGTTCCTGGGCGACGCGGAATCGGCTGGTTCACGGCGGCCCGTGCGTATCTCGGCGGCCCTTCTCTCGCTCGGCGACCTTGCGTACGAGCTGCACGGGGCAGCAGCGTAGGGTTCGCTCGATCCCTGCGAGCCGCATGCATAGAATGAGCGGCATGGCCTCACCAACGAATCCGGACCGCGCCCGCGAACTTCTCCAGCAGCAGATCACGAAGATCGGGCGGCTCCGGGGAGGCGGGCCCAACCCGTTTGAGTACAACCTCTGGGACGAGCGGAACACCGAACTCCTCACGCATATCTATGGCGCCGACTCACCGGAGATGGCTGCCTACCACAACGCGGCGGGCATCCGTGGCCGTCTGCCAGGTGTACGCGGCCAGGCCGAGAACATGACGCTCAACATCCATGGACAATGGGGCATCCTTGGCCGGCTCGAACGGGCGGAGGTCGTCCTCAGGGATCTCGTGGCGAAGCTGGGGTCCCCGGCCTGATCGTCATCCGGCAGCCAGCCCGGCCTGGTCTCGAAGCGCTGCAAGTGCACCGGGGAAACGGCGCTCGATCTCGGTTTCCAGGCCCGCGAGCCGGCGCACGAAGGCGGGGCTATCGAACTCCTCGGTCGTCATGATGATCGCGTCTTCACCGTTATCCGCGTAGTAGCGTTTTCGTACGCCCACTTCGTAGAAGCCGTAGCGCCGATAGAGTGCCCGGGCTGCCTCGTTCGATTCGCGCACCTCGAGCGTGGCGGCCTGCATCGCTTCGGACCTGGCGAGCAGGATGAGACCGTGGACGAGGAGGCGGCCGAAGCCGGCGCGGCGTTCGGCAGGGAGCACAGCAACCGTAACGACGTGGGCTTCATCCACCATGAGCCAGAGGCCCGCGAATCCGAGGAGCCCGCGGGCTGTCTCGAGGACGATGTAGCGCGCCATTGCGTTGTGCGCGAGCTCTCGCTCGAAGGCGGTGCTCGGCCAGCCGGTCTCGAAGGCGAGCTGCTCGATGGCCATCACACCGGGCACGTCATCGTTGCACATCGGCCGGAGGCGAATGGCTGACTCCATCGGTCCATCGTACGGGAAATTCCGGGCTTTTCGCGGCGCCCGCCGTGCCGATACTGACGATATGACGGAAGCGTCAGTAACCCCGCCGGGAGCCGGGGCACGTGTAATCATCGTGCGGCTGAGCACGGGTCAGCCTGTCCAGGAGCCTGGCAGCATAGCGAAAGTCCGCGACCAGGCGGTCGCGGTTCGGGTGGAGCATGCCGGCTTCGCGACGGGCGAAGAGGTGGTGTGCATCACGGTGGAGCGGCCGCGATTGAGTGTCCGGGCAAGGTTCCTCGCGGCGCAGGGCAGTCTCTGCGCCTTCCAGCTCATTCGGCCGTGGCGAATCCTGGAGGTCCGGGAGAGCGAGCGTCACGCTGCGTCCCTGGCGGCCGAGGTGCGGTCGGTCCTCGGCACCTCGCGGCAGACCGGCGAGCTCGTCGATATCTCGTCTGGCGGCGCGGGTGTGGTCGTGCCATCGCGGCCGGGTGGACGCCAGCTCGAGGTCCTGCTGTCGGCAGGCGGGTATTCAGCGACACTGCCGTGCGAGCTGGCGGATGCGGAAGAGCATGCGGACGGCATCCTCCTCCACCTCAAGTTCGCCGAGCTCTCGCCGGCCCAGCAGGCGTTCGTTCGCGGGCTCATCGCGGCGGTACAGGCGGCGAGGGTCGCGATGATGGAAGCAGCCTCGTAAGGAGATTCCCCGTGGCTCACCCCGGGTGGTAACCGGATTGCCCAGCTTCAGATGCCGCCTGGCGCCTGTTCGAAGAGCTTCGACAGCGAGACGGGTTCGAGCCCTTTCGCACGGATACCCGCGATCATCCCGGGCAGGGCGGCAACGGCGCGTTCGCTGAAGTGCATCAGGATGATGGCGCCAGGGCGTGCGGCAGCGATCACATTGGCGGTCATCTGCGCGGGTGTCGTGCTTACCGAACCATCCCCCGAGGAGCCGCTCCAGAGGATCGGGCGGTAGCCCGCGGCCACCGAGGCATTGATAACCGTCTGATCCAGCGAGCCGCCGCTGGGGCGCATATAGGGCACGGTCGTCGCGCCAGTCACCATATCCCGGACCAGGTCTTCGAAGTCGGCCAGGTCCTTCTGCACGTAGGCAGCCGATTTTCCGATCAGGTCGTAGTGGTCCATCGTGTGGTTGGCGATTTCGAACCCCGCGTCGAGTGCGCGGGCGATAAATCCATGGTCGCCAGCGATCGGTCTCCCGGCGAGGAAGAAGGTGAGCTGGACGTTCTGCTGCTGGAGCACGGCGAGCACCTCGTCGCGGCTATACCAACCGTCATCGATGGTGAGTGCGCAGAGGGGCCGGTCAGCGGGGCCGGACGTCGCCACCTGCCCCAGGATGTCGGAGGTCCAGGCGGGCCGGCGCATGAGCCGCGGGCCACGCGTTGGCGACGGCGTAGCAGTTGGCAGTGCGAGAGTCGGCGTTGCTGTCGCGGGCAGCGCCGTGGCTGTGAAGACGTAGGGGGTTGCGGTCGGGTCGGCCTCATCGATGACGAGGACCTCGTCGCCCGGGGGGGTGTTCCTGCTCTCTCGAATAGCGGCGCCGATGCCGAGGCCGGCGGCTGCCGCGATGCCGGTAGCACCCAGCCCAAGCAGCCGGCGGCGTGAGAGGCGCCCATCCATGAGAGCGGATTTTCTGCCGGACGGCGGCTATGGACGAGCGAGCCGGTACTGGTTCAACCACCGAGCGCCATGGGGATAGCAGGCTTCGCCGCGGGAGCGGGCTGATCGACCGGTCGTGGCGATACGCGGACCGGCTGTTCCGGAGCTTCGGCATGACCCGCTCAGAGGGGAGTCTCACGTTTGTGGAAGGCGATGGACGTCGAGCCCGGCATTCGAGGTGCGCCGGGCGAGCCGGTGCCGCGCGTGCCCCCGCTTTCGCTGGCGCCGGGCAGATCTTTTTGCATACTTTTCGCAAATCAGCCGACCTGTTCTTACGCGGATGTGCGATGTATAGCGCGAGACGCCCATACCGGGTCTCCGCTGGCTGTACGCGAGCTGCCTCTCGCGCACAACCGAAGGAGCGGAGCCGGCTGAATATGCCGCCAGCATCATCCCTTGCCGGGGATGCAACGGCCGGAACCCGGTGGGCACTCCCCTGCAGGCCGCGGCGGCCCGCCCCGTGCTCTCCCGCGTGGCGGGCCACCGCGGAACCATCTCCGCCATTCACAGCCGCCCCCGGCCGAGGGGCGCGGTATTGTCGAGCGCAGCCCGGGGAACGATGGCCGCTAACGGGTGTTCGAAGCGAGACCGATGCTCCCTCGCCGCCGAAGTCCCGGTGTTCAGCGAAAGGTTGGGGACTGGTTGGGTGCGAGGCCGAAGCGGTCGCTGGGCCAGAGGGAGATCGTGGCTCTCCCGATGATGAGGTCGCGCGGGACGCAGCCGAACATCCGTGAATCGCTGCTGTTATCGCGGTTATCGCCCATCACGTAGTAGCTATCGGGCGGACACACAACGGGCGGTCCGCTCACCCGCCAGGTGGCGTGTATGTAGGGTTCCTCCAGCACGCGGCCATTGATTCGGACTTCGCTACCGGTGGTTTCGAGGGATTCGCCAGGGAGCCCGATGATCCTCTTCACGAGGCGCTTGCCGGCCGGGTCCTGGGGATTGTGAAGGATGATGATGTCGCCACGGCCGGGCCCGCCGAAGAGATCATGTTTTCCACCGGAGATGAAGGGCAGGAGCTTCGAGAGATTGTCCGTATTCACCCGGGCGTAGCTGAGCTGGTTCACGATAAGGAACTCGCTGTCCTGGAGCGTGTGGTCCATGGAATGGCCCTCGACCTGGTAGGTACCGAAGGAGGCGCGGACACAGAGAAACACGAGGATGGCGAGGAGGCATGTCTCAACGACTTCGCGGATGAACCTCGCCGCTGGCGGAGGGCCGGCCGGGTCGGGTTCGCCAACGGGCGGCGGTAGGAGGAGGACGGGGCGCGGCGCCGGGAGAAGCAGCAGTGGCTCGGGCCGGGACACGTCATCCATCGTTCTGCACGGTAGCAGTGCGGGCGCTTGGGCGGCAGCCGGTACGTATCGGAATGCGAAAGAGCCGCGCTCCGAGTGTCGTTCAGGTACGCCGGGGACGGCCGCGGGCAAAGAGAATGACGGCGAGCATGCCGAAGATGAAGCCGCCCACGTGTGCGAAAAACGCAACACTTGTGTCGGGGCTCGCGGCCTGGTTGATGCTGGCCACCCCGGCGAAGAGGTTCTGAACGAACCAGAGCCCGATCACGAGCCACGCGGGTATCGGCAGGGGGATGAAAACCAGGATGAAGAACGGGATGACCACGCTGATGGTCGCGCGCGGGAAGTAGATGAGGTACGCGCCGAGCACCCCGGCGATGGCCCCGCTGGCGCCGAGCACCGGGACGACGCTGGTGGTATCGATAGCGCCCTGCACGAGCGAGGCAGCGATTCCCGCCACGAGGTAGAAGAGCAGGTACCCCGCATGACCCATCCGGTCCTCGACGTTATCGCCGAACACCCAGAGGAAGAGCATGTTGCCGCCGATATGGAGCCAGCCCGCGTGCAGGAAGAGTGCCGCGAGAATCGAAAAGAAGATGACCGGCCGGTCCGGCGCCGAAACATCGGAGTGCCCGCGGAGATTGTCGAACCATTCCTTTGGCTGGAACGCGTATTTGCAGACGAAGCGGTCGGACTGTGTCGGTGCAGTCTCGAACCCGTAGCAGGGGCCGGCCGTCTGCTTGCGAAAGTCGCGGCTTGCGATCGCGGCACTCGGGGGCAGGGCCGTGGAGAGCGTGAGCATGTAGATGAAGACGCCGATATTGACGAGGATGATGGCGTAGTTCACCCATGGCGTGGTGCGGCGGCGCGATGAATCGCCGACGGGGATCACGGTGGAGACTCGATGCCGCCGAGGTGGGCCGTTTCGTTGAGCCGTGCCAGGACGAAGCGGTGGTTGCGCACCAGCACCTCCGAGAGGCCGCAGTTTGCCACCTCGAGGCGAAAGGTGTGGGTCGGAGCGATGGAAAGGAGCTCGGCGAGCATGCACTGGATCGCCGTGCCGTGGCTGACCACGAGGACTGCCTGGTGCGGATGCTCGCGGGCGATTCGCCGTATGGCCGCCGCGGTGCGCCGCCGGACGATGGCGATGTTCTCACCTCCCGGCGGCTGCCAGGCCGGGTTCTCTTCGCGCATCAGGCGGTGTTGTTCCGGGTAGCGGCGGGCGACGTCGCGTTCCTTTTCCATCTCCCAGTCGCCATAGTGGATCTCGCGGAGAGCGGGGTCGGACCGGAATGCGAAGGCACGGCCGTCGAGAGCGATGGCAGCGGTTTCGATTGCCCGGCCGAGACCGCTGGTGTAGACAGCGTCGATCCGCATGTTCGCCAGGCGTTCGCCCAGGGCACGGGCCTGTTGGCGGCCGAGGTCGGTCAGGGCTGTCTCAGAATGACCACAGAAGCGCCCTTCCCGGTTCGTCATGGTCTGGCCGTGGCGGGCGAGCAGGATACGCGTTGGATCGAGCGCCATCAGCCGAGTCAAGCCCATCCCGGGCAAAGGCGCAAAGGGTTGGCGGGGCGCGGGCGTAGCGCCGGGGGCCGGGAGACACCGTTCGAGAGCACACGGGCACCGGGTGCCCCCGGCGCCGCAATGGCAAGGTAGTCCAAACGGTCTGGAAATTCTCTGCAAAATCTGGCCCGAATCGCGCGAAGCGTGTGGCCGGTGTGTAAGAACCGCGTTAGTGTGCCATGAGGTTCGCGTGGTGGCGCGCTCTCCAGGGGGCTTATGTTTCGTCGTTTGTTCGGTCCGGCGCCTGCGATGATCGGGGGAGGTCTTCTTTCCCTGGTGCTGGCCGCCGGGATCTGGGTATCGGCTCCGGGTGCGGCCGCGATCTCGAACTGCGACACGGATGAGGCCGGGATAAACGCCGCCGAACAGCAGATGCTGGATCTCATCAACCAGGCGCGGGCAGACGCCAACCTCCCGCCGCTCAAGTTCTCGCCCGCGCTGAACCGGGCAGCTGCATGGAAATCGGCCGACCCGAGCGCCTACGGCACGGCGGCGGTTCCGTTTGACCACATGGATTCACTGGGCCGCATCCCTGGGCCCGATCCCCGCTACCCTAATGCTCCCATCCGCGCGATTGAGTGTGGTTACCCTGCCGGCGCCGCGGAGAACATCGCGTATGGCTCCAGCAACCCTCAAATAATCTTCAACATGTGGATGAGGTCGCCCGGTCACCGCGGAAACATCAACGGGACCAACCTCGACGGGACCATCAGCCAGGATTACTACCGTTTCGCGAAGGGCTACGTGGTCATCGGCATCGGGTTGCACAACGGCGCGTGGACGACGGACTTCGGTTATATCGACGATTCCGGCAACACCGCTCCGCCGCCAGCATCAACGACTGCCGCCACCGGGACGAGCCAGCCAACGAACACGCCCACTCCGCTGCCAACCAACACCCCGCTTCCAACGCCGACACCGAGCCCGACACCGATTCGCTCGGGGATCCAGCTTGCGCTCTCGCCAGGGATGAACCTCGTAACCTATGCCGGCGTCTCCCAGCCGGTTGGCCCCGCGGTCACATCGCTCGGCGGTTCGCTCGCGGGAATCTATACGTGGGACCGCGTCAACGGGCGCTGGGACCGCTGGGCGCCGGGTGCGCCGGCCTATGCGAACACCATCACCATGCTCGAACCGGGGCGCGTGTATTACATCGAGGTGACTGGCGGGGCGACGTGGGCCTATTAGCAACCTAGACGTAATAAACGTATATAGATAAAGTGCCCGGCGAATGCCATGTATGCCGTGAATCATCGGGGCTTCCCTGATGTCTTGCGGTAAAGGTGTGCATTTACTATCCGTTGACCAGTATCGGCGGATGCGCCCGGGCAGTCTCCTGATAGATCGCCCCGGGACACCGGCCAGCGGCGAGGGAGACGCTGTTGGGTAGGACACCAGCAAGTGAGAACGAGGATCCAGCCGTCGCGCTGGATGCCCGGGAAGCACGGGCGGCGATCGTGCGGGCGTGCGCACTCGCCGACCTCGATGCAGCCATGCGCGCGGTTGCGTCCGTCCTACGCCAACGCTTCGCGGCCGGCCATGCATCGATCCTTACCTGGTCTGCCACGCGCTGGCCCAGTGCATTCGCGGACGACGACCTCGGGATTGACACCAACCGGCTCATTGACGGGATTGCGCGGCCCAACGGGCCGTCCGGCAGCAGTGTCATGGATGAACTGCCGCCGCTCATCCATGACCTTGCCACGGCAGGTAACACCCCGTGGGAAGCCCGGATCCGTGAACTCGGCGGACGCTCCCTCATGCGCTTGCCGCTGCATGACGAGCAAGGCGATCTGCTCGGGCTGCTCATGCTGGCCTCGCGACAGCCGTCGGCGTTCGATGATTCACAGCTGGCCGAACTTCGCGAACTCACCGCGATCGTGGCCGCCTGCGTCCGGCGGGCACTACTCCTCGAGCAGATCCAGGTGGAACGCGACCTCCTCGCCCACGAAGCAGAACTCCTCGCGACGATGGCGACCGCGGAGAGCGAGAGCCAGGTCCTGCAGGCCGTGGCCGATAGTGTTCGCAGCGCGCTCGGTGCAGATGTTTCAGTGGTGCTTGCCCTCGATGCTACCCGGCGCACGGGTGTCTGTTCGCCCCGCATGCGTCTCGCACAGGGCGACTGGGAGGCGATCAGCGAAGCACTGGCACGCGGGGGTAACGGCCGCCTGCTCCAGCCGGCCGGCGACGGATGTTACGAGAACTTCGACCTCGAAGCAGGAACGGGGAGCCCGGTCGAAGCGGTTGCGCGCGACCGGCTCCATCAGCGTTCGCTGCTCATAGCCGGGGGACGCACCGATGACGAGTGCAGGATTGTCATCGCCGCGGGCCGTCCCGAAGCTGGCGGCTGGCACCCGAGCGCGATGTCGTTCCTGGGGCGCATTGCGCGGGTGCTCGAACTGAGCCTCGAACGGCAGCGCACGCGGAGCCTTGCAATCGAGCAGGGCGACCGGCTCGCGGGCCAGGCGCGCCTGTTGACGGCGCTCGACCCGACACGCCCCCTCGAGGAGATTGCCCGGACGTTTGCCGAAGAGATCGAGGCACGGTTTGGCGTCGAGTGCCTCGCGATCCTTCGCTGGGCCGGTAACGGGTCAACGGATCCGGTGCTGTATCTCAACAAAGGGCTCATGGCGCCGCCATCGGGAACCCCCCCGCCCATGCCTGCCGAGTACCAGGTGGTGCAGTCGGGGCGCCCCGAAATCCTCGACCTCCGTGAAGGGGTGCACAGGCGTTCCGAGCGCATTCTCTTCGATGCTGGCGTGCGGCGGATGGCGCGGATACCGATCACGATCGAAGGGAATGTCGCAGGGTTCGTGAGCGTTGGAATGGATGACCGGGCTGACGCCGCCGCACGGGTTCGCGACCTGGAGGAGGCGGTCCGGCCGCTCGGGCTGGTCATCGAGCGCGCATCGCTGCTTGCCAACCTCGAGCAGCAACGCCGGACGCTCGAAGCCACCGCCGGCATCCTTGCCACGCTCGCCACTGCCCGGGAGGTGGGCGACGCCTGCGACACCATCGCGGCCCGCCTCCAGCAGTTCTTCGACGCCGACCATGTCTCCATTTCAACCATCGACATGGCGACCCGGCAACGGACGCTGCTTGGATTCCGCTCCGGGGTTCTCCGCCCGGACCAGTTGACGTTCCAGTTCTCGGAAGCAGAAGTGGAGCTCTACGGAGCGGCGATTCGAAGCACATCCCAGTGGTTCGCAGACATGGACCAGCACAACCACGGAGTGAACACGCTGCTGCCGCGCCTCGGTGGCTTGCGAAGCCTCGTGCGTGCACCCTTCGACCTTGCCGATGGAAGAGCCGGGCTCATCACGGTGGCGGCCCGGGAACCGAACCGTTTCGGCCCGCGCGATGCGGCCACCCTCCACGATTTGAGCCGCGCCGTTGGCATGGCCATCGACCGCATGAATCTGATCCGGGGGATAACCGAAACGAGCGAGATGCTCGCGGCACAGGCACGCGTGCTTGCCGCGCTCGCGCCCGGGGCAACCGTGGAAGGGGTTGGCAGGGTGTTTGTCGCGGAGGCGCGGCGCCTGTTCAATGCGGCCCACGCCGCGGTGGCGCAGATCTTCCGGGGCGAGTACCGGCTCATCGCGGTCTCGAGCGATGTGATCGATGCCGAAGCGATGCGGGAAGATGGCCGGACACCAGAATCCGACCTGCGCATCATCTATAACGAGTTCATGCAGGGGAAGGCGCAGATCGTGCCAGACCTGGCGGTTCGGCACGTTGGCCCGTTTGAGGACCGGGCGTTTCGTTCGGGCCTTCGGACGATGATGCGCGTACCGATCCGGCAAGGCGACGGTGAAGTCACGGGCATCATCACCCTCGCGAGTCCACAAGCCAACGCATGGGGCCCACACCACCTCGAGCAGCTCCAGCAGCTTGGTGCGGCAATCGGGCTGGTGGCGGAGCGCGCGGAGCTACTGGAGGCTGCCGAAGAGCGGACCCGGAAAGTCGGCCACCTCACACGATTGCTCAGTTCGCTCCACGCGAACGCGGCGCCCGAGGAGATCGCCAGGGCGTTCGCCGCCGAAGTCCGCCGATACCTCGCGGCCGACGCCGTCGTCATCCACGCGTTCGATATCGAGACGGGCTCTGGCATTCGTGTCGCGATCGATGCCGAGGGTTCGATCGCGAAAACGGCGCGCCGCAGCCCACTCGGGCCCGAACGTGGCGACTACGGCGCCGTCCTCGAGCACAGTACCGGGATTTTCGATGCGAGTTCGCCCGAGACATCGGCGCCGTGGTTGCGGGCAACCGCGAGGTCACTCGGTGCAGGCAGCCTGATCGTTGCCCGGCTCGATGCCGAAGGCAGCCCGGTGGGCATGATTGCCGCTGGTACGCAGGCGGCAGGTGCTCTGGGCGATGATGCTCTCCATATCCTGATGGAAGTTGCTGCGCCACTTGCGATGGTGCTCGAACGGGCACGCGTGGTCACGACCCTGCGCCAGCAAACACAGCGAACACAGGCCGTTCTCGATATCCTCGCGGCCCTTGGACCGCAGGAGACACTCGAGGAGGTGGCGACACCCGTCGCGAATGCGCTGCGGACGATGTTCAGCGCCGAGCACTGCACCATCGTGGTCGTCGAGGGCAATGAACTCGTCCTTGCCGGGGTCGATTCGGATATCGTACCGGGCTGGCAGACGGGTCTTCGGAACAGGCGCACGGCGACGATCGATGAGGTAACGAGCAGCGGTTTCCGCGTCACCGGCGACCTCTCGGACCCGGCCGAATGGTCGTCCGAGGTCAATGGTTACCTCTCGAAGCGTGGGCTGCGTTCGGTGATGCGCGCACGAATCGGCAATGGGCCGGCGCTGGGATTCGTGGCCGTGGGTTCGCGGATGCCGGGCCGTTTCAGCGAGGCTGACGCGCGCCAGCTCGTCCAGATCATTCAGCCGCTCGCCGTGGCGGTGAGCAACTTCCATGAGCGCCAGGAGTTGGAACGGCGCAGCCTGAAGCTCGAGTACACAAATCGCATCCTCACGCGTTTGAGCGGCGGTGGAGCACCCGAACACCTGGCGGCGGGATTCCTCGGTGAGTGCCGCGTCCTGTTCGGTTGCGGCCATGCACTGGCGACATACTTCGATAGTGAGCGGGGCGCGGCGCAGCTACTCGGGATCGATTCTGACCTCTACAGGGCGGCGGATGTCCCCGCGACACTCCCGCTTGGACAGGTTCATTCGGGGCGGCTCATCGAGCGCCGCGAGCCCGAGGTCGTCCACGACGTGCGAGAGGACGACCAGCCGGGGCTCTACCATCCGGAGCTCATCGCAGCCGGGATGTTCTCAGTGATCCGCGCACCACTCATCGTCCATGAGCGCGTTCGCGGCGCCGTCTCTCTCTGGGGTTATGGGACGAACGCATTCACCTGGGAGGATGCCGATCTCCTGGGGACGCTGACACGCCCGCTCGCAATCGCCCTGGAGAAGGCGGCGGCGCTCGCATCGCTCGGCGAGAGCGAGTTGAAATACCGGTCGCTGGTGGCCCAGGCCGAGGAGATGATCTTCCTCTTCGACACCGTGACCCACGAAATCCTGGACGCGAACGCGTACACCTCGCGGCTGCTCGGCTACGCGCCCGGCGAACTCCTGGGCCGCCGCCTCGATGACATCGTTGATGCCCCGGCCGACGAGATCGCCCAGCTCGTCCGGCGTGTCGTCGATGACGGTGAACTCCACCTCGCCGACCGCCGCTACCGGACGAACGAAGGGCGGCTCGTGGATGTCGATGACGTGTCATCGCTCGTGAGCTATGGCGGGCGGCAGGCGGTGCTGGTTCTCGCCCGCGATGTCTCCGAGCGGAAGGCGCTCCAGCGCCAGCTTGTCCAAAGCCAGAAGATGGAGTCGCTGGGGGCGATGGCGGGTAACGTCGCCCATGATTTCAACAACCTCCTCACGACGATCCTGGGCTTTGCCGGGCTGCTGAAGCGCTCACGCTCATTCGACAGCGAAGAGCGCGAGAACCTGGCGCTCATCGAGGACGCGGCCCGGCGCGCCGCGGATCTCACGGGCCGTCTCCTTGCATTCGCCCGCGGCGGCCTCGTTCGCTTCGGGCCAGTCGACCTGCGCAACGTGGTAACCGACACGGTGCGGCTCGCCGAGCCGGGTATGCAGGCGTCGCTTGTCATGACGACATCGCTTCCCGACGCGCCGGTGATGGTCGAGGGCGATGCGGGCCAGCTCCAGTCGGCACTCCTGAATATCGTGTTGAACGCGCGCGATGCGATGCCCGACGGCGGGAAGCTGGATGTGACACTAAGAAGCGACGGGGTGGTGGCGACGCTTTCCGTGGCCGATAACGGGCCCGGGATGGATGAGGAAACAAGGACGCGCATCTTCGAACCGTTCTTCACAACGAAGCCCGTCGGATCCGGAACGGGCCTGGGGATGGCAATCACCTACGGCATCATCCAGGGCCACCACGGCGATGTGGCGGTCGAAAGTACGAGGGGTGTTGGCACCACCTTCACCCTCACGCTCCCGGTCGTGCCGGGGACCTGCAATTCGGGCGGCGCCGATTTCAATGCGGGCGAAGGCAACCTCGTCCTCATCGTGGATGATGACGAGATGGTGCGCCGGACGACGAGCGCGACACTCGCCGAACTTGGCTACAACGTCGTCGAGGCGCCGGGCGGGGCGACAGCCGTGGAAGTGGTGCGGGCACGGCCCGACCGATTCTCGGCGGTACTGCTCGACCTGGTGATGCCGGGGATGACCGGCAGCGAGACGTTCCGGGCGCTCACAGCCATCCGCCCCGACCTGCCCGTCGTCGTGTGCACCGGCTACGCCGCCGATGCTCACATCGACACGGACGTGAAGCGGCGCATCGCCGGGCTCGTGCAGAAACCGTTCACGGCCGAGCGGCTCGGACGTGCGCTCGCTGCGGCTGGAGCAAGGCCGACGCGCGAATAGCCCCGCGACAGGGAACTCAGGGGCTCGCTCCCAGGATCTCGAGAAGCCGTGCGCCCGCCGGTGACAGGTGGCGGCCGCGCCTCCGAACCCATCCGGCCGTACGTGTCAGCGGGGGGTCGAGCGGTCGTGAGACCACGTCGTCGCGCCCTTCCACGCTCATTCGCGGTGCAAGGCAAACACCCGCGCCGGCCGCAACCATGGCAAGGAGGGCCTGCTGGCTGCGAAGCTCCACCCGAGAGACGACCTGTTCGCCCAGTTCTGCGGCCGACTCATCGACCTGCGCACGAAGGCCGTGCCCCGGCATCGAAAGGAGCAGGCGCGGCTCCCGGAGCAGGTCTCGGCGCGGGATAGCCGCGGCCTCTGCCCAGCGATGGCCGGGCGGTACGGCGACGAGGACATCCTCGGCAAGGATCGCTTCCGCTTCGAGGCGCGAGTCGACGTAGGGCAGTGGGACGAGTGCGAAATCGACGTCGCCAGCAAGGACATGCGCGATTGCATCGTCGGTTCCGAGCATCTCAACGCGCACGTTCACGGCTGGCCGCTCATCGATGAGCAGGGCGAGTGCCGGCGGCAGGAGGTGGTCGGATAGCGTCTCCGTGGCGCAGATCCGCACGCTGCCGCCGAGAACAGACCCGGGCCCCGCAATCGCTGTTGCAGTGGCATTGAGATCATCGAGCACGCGGCCGGCGCATTCGGCAAGTTCGAGCGCGGCGTCGGTTGGGACGATTCGCCGGCCAACGCGGTGAAAGAGCGGGACTCCGAGTTCGTGCTCAAGGAGGCGTAACTGCTTCGAGACAGAGGGTTGCGCAACATGCTCCTGGCTGGCGGCAGCGGTCACACTCCCGTTCCGGACAACCGCCCGGAGGTAGCGCAGCTGGTGCAGCTCCATCGATGCCTCCCGGCTATCAGTTCAATGTGGAGCATATCTTGGACGACGGTATTCCCGCCACGTAGGCTTTCAGGAGGCGAGGAGGCAAAGCGATGACGACCCGGGGATCCACGGAAGCGGTACAGAAGCAGTTTGGGGCTGTTGCTGCCGCCTATGCCACGAGTTCCTACCACGCCAATGGCGCCGATCTCGCTGAACTGGTGGAAGCAGGGGCGTTCAACGGTGATGAGTACGTGCTCGACCTCGGTTGTGGCGCGGGTCACACGGCGCTGCGGGTGGCCGCGAAAGCCGGGCAGGTGGTGGGCATCGATGTCACTGATGAGATGATTACCGTGGCAGCCAGCCTCGCGGCCAGCCAGGGGATCGGCAATGTCACGTTCCGCCAGGGCGATGTGAGCGCACTGCCATTCGACGACGGGTCATTCGACGTGGTCACCAGCCGCCAGAGCGCCCACCACTATCCGAATCCGGAGAGGGCTCTCGCTGAGGCATTCCGCGTGTTGCGGCCGGGCGGGCGGTTCCTGCTCATCGATACCATCGCGCCTGAAGACCCGGCGCTCGATACATTCCTGAACTGCTTCGAACTCCTGCGTGACGCTTCACACGTGCGCGACCATCGTGCCTCCGAGTGGCTTCGAATGTTGTCGGGCGCGGGTTTCGAGGAGGTCGAGGTGCTGAGCCGGTACCCGATCCCGCTCGACGGCGCGGCCTGGGTGGAACGGATGCGAACGCCCCCGGCGAAGATGACCGTGATCGAGCAGCTTTTCCGCGAGGCCACCGAAGCCGAACAGCGCGCCTTCGATCTCCACATGGACGAGCCATGGGGCCTTAGTGTGCCAGCAGCGCTATTCCGTGCGCGGCGCCCGGCGTAGCACCGCCGGCGCTTCCCCCATCTGTTAGCATCGGGCCATGCAGGACGCGTCGAGCTCTCCTATCGTTGCGGAAGCAGTCGAGCGGCTCCGTGTGCTCTACGGCGGCCGGCTCAGGGCGGTAGCAGTTCGGTCGCCGGCACCCGGGCCACTGCCGGAGGATGATGCTGACATGGAGCTCATCGCAGTGCTGGATTCTGTTGCGGATCGTTCGCTCGAAATGCACGAGATGGCGGGAGTCGCCAGCGAACTCGGGCTCGAGCACACACTGTACGTCCTCGTGACTCCGGTGAGTGAGGATGAGTTCATCCATCCAGAGCAGACTTCTGGGCTCCTGCGAATAAGCCTGCGTGATGCCGTGCGCGTCGCCTGATGCGGGCCGAGGCATTTCTCCTCAAGGCTGGCCGGTCCTTTCGAGCGGCGGACCGGCTGCTCGCGGATGGTGACCTCGATTTCTGCCTCTCGCGTGTGTACTACGGGTACTTCTATGTTGTCAGTGCGCTCCTGGGCCACCATGGGCTCGAGTTTCGTTCGCACCGGGCCGTCATCGCACAGTACGGACTTCTCTTCGGCCGGCCGCGCATCCTCGATCGCGTGTTTCACCGGAGCCTGATAGAAGCAGCACGACTTCGCCGCGAAGCCGACTACGAGCCGGACTTCGATCCAAATCGCGAAGTCGTAGTCACCCTCATCGCCGAAGGGCGGTGCTTCCTGGCGGCTGCGGCCGCCGACCTCGCCGAACCGTGACTGCTACCGCCGGATGAGGCCGCGGCGGGCCGCCTCCTGGATGACCTGCAGGACATTCGTCGCCGCGCCTTTGCGGATGCTGTCCGTGACCGTCCAGAACGCCAGGCCACCGGGCAGGCTCGAGTCGGAACGGATGCGCCCGACCAGCACGTCGTCGTTACCGGCAGCGTCCATCGGCGTGGGGTAGAGTTCGCGCCCCGGGTCGTCCATCACCTTCACGCCCCGCTGACCCGAGATGAGTTGCTTCGCCTCGGCAGGATCGACCGGATGCTCGAACTCCGCCCAGACGGTCATCGCATGCCCGAAGAAACTCGGGACACGGACACAGGTTGCGCTTACAGCCACATCCGGCGCGTGGAGGATCTTGCGCGTCTCGTTAGCCATCTTGATCTCTTCCTTCGTGTAGCCGTCTTCGGCGAAGAGATCGATCTGGGGCACTGCGTTGAAGGCGATTTCGCGCTTCTGCGTACCGGAAGGCTCGTGGCGCCCCTGGAGCGCTGCGGCTGACTCTGTCCGCAACCCTTCAACAGCGGCCGCCCCGGCCCCTGCGACCGCCTGGTAGGTGCTCACGACGATCCGCTTGACCGGGTTGATCCGGTGGATCGGATTGAGCGCGAGCACCATTGGAGTGGTGGTGCAGTTCGGCTGGCTCACGATTCCCCGGTGCCAATCGAGGTCTTCCGGGTTGATTTCGGGGATAACGAGGGGGACGTTTGGGTCCATACGGAAGGCGCTCGAATCGTCGACCACGAGGCTCCCGTTCGCGGCGGCGATCGGTGCGAACTGCTTCGAAGCGGAGCCCGACGCCGAGAGAAACACCACGTGGTCATCGCTGGTGAAGCTCGATTCGGTCGTCTCTTCGATCGTGACAGGGGTGCCGCGGAACTCGATAACCTTACCGGCCGAGCGCGCCGTGGCCAGAAGGCGAAGACGCCCGACGGGCACCTCGTACTGGTCGAGCAGCTTGAGGAACTCACGGCCGACCAGGCCGGCTCCACCGACGATGGTGATGTTGTAAGCGTCCACGGGAAGCTCCGGGAGAAGGGATTGAGTGAGATTATGGTAGCCCGGCGTGGCGAAATCGTCGAAGGTGCGTCTGCTCATGGGTGGAGTGCCGCCGCCGCAATCTGTTCGAGCAGTTGCCGCGTTGCATCTGCTACCCGCGTGACACCTGCTTCGAACGCCGCCTGGTTGCGCTTCGATGGCGCGCGGTAGCCGCTGATCTTCCGTACGTACTGGAGGGCGGCTGCATGGATCTCATCTTCGGTCGCGGGTTCGGCCGCGCGCAGGGTCTTGATGCTTCGGCACATGTGGCAAGGGTAGCGCGAATCCCTGGCTACCGGTGTGAAGTCCATCGGCCTGCTGCATCGATGCGCCTGATCCTGCTAGGCTCGTTGGACGGAGGTGGGCCCGTGACCGGACGAGTCGTGCAGGTGAGCGTTTCGCAAGGGGGTGTTCCGAAGCTTCCCGTGAGCGAGGCGGAAGTCACCGTCCATGGTGTTGCCGGCGACTCGCAGAACGACACAGAGAACCACGGCGGACCGGAAAAGGCCGTCTGCCTCTACGCGCTCGAACGCCTCGAAGCGATCAAGGCCGAAGGTCACAACGTCTTCCCCGGTGCCACCGGCGAGAACCTTACCTTCGAAGGGCTCGATTGGGACCTCGTTATCCCTGGGTCGCGGCTTCGCATCGGCGCGGTGGAGCTCGAGGTCACCAGGTACACCACGCCCTGCTACAAGAATGCCGACTGGTTCATCGGTGGCGACTTCAACCGGATGCATCAGAACCTCCACCCGGGGTTCAGCCGTGTGTACGCCCGGGTACTACAGCCGGGCATCGTGCGGCCCGGCGACATGGTGGAGCTTGTGACAGGTGTGCCCGCCTGATGGTGCTGTCGTCGTACACCCGGAAGCCTTCGGCTGAAGAAGCCCGGGAGGGCTATCTGCTCATCCTCAAGGACAGGCTGGGCTTCTTCCCTCCGATCGCCACGCCATGGGAGCTCACCGACGGCAACGAGCGGCGCCGTGTCATGGTCGAGGCGCATCCGTGTGAGTGCCGCGGCCCCGAGTTTCCCCACGAACACTACCGGCTGCGACTGCCGGGCATCGAAAAGGGCCACATCATGACCATCCACCGGGATGAGGAAGCGTACCGGCTCGAACGGTAGTGTGACGCCATTCACGCAATCGAGTGCCCGGGAGCGCTATACTGCTCCCACCACTTCGCGAGGAATCCGTTGGTCGACTGCTAACCGGACGTCTGCGATCAGTCCCGGTGTACCTGTCCGGGTACCGGGTCTCGCACCGGTGTGGTTTCCTCGCCTCCCACTCACACCCTGCCCGATCGTTCCGCGTCCCGCCCGCCGCCGCACCAGGAGGCCTGATCGCGGAGGTTCGTACCCTGATCGTCGTCTCTTCACTCTCCATCGAACTCGGCGGCCGGACGGTCGTCTCCGGGCTCTCGTTCACCGCCAACCCGGGCGAGATCATTGGCGTGGCCGGACCCAATGGCGCCGGCAAGACCACTCTGTTGCGTGCAATTCGCGGGGAACTCCGGCCATCGTCCGGCAGCATCGACATCGCGACCGGGCTACGGCTCGGCTACCTTGCGCAGGGTAGCGATGACGCGGCGGCGCTGCCAGCCGGCGATGCCTACGCCGCTGCATTTCCCGGCGATGCCACGTCCGCGCGGCTGGAATCGATTGCCGCGGCCCTCGCCTCGGCAAAGGAGCCTGACGCAATCGCCCGCCTCTCGCGGGCATACGATGAGGCCCTGGACCTGCTCGAGAACCGGGACTCCGACGAACTCGAGCGGGTCCGCGGCGAGCTCGGAATAGCCGCCTTCGATCCGCAGCGGCCGCTCTCCGGCTTTTCCGGCGGCGAACGGACGCGGATCGCTCTCACTGCTCTCGCCGCTGGCTCGCCCGACGCGTTACTCCTGGACGAGCCGACCAACCACCTCGATTTGCCCGGCATCCGCCGGGTCGAACAGCTGATACGGAGCGTTCCCGGCCCGGTCATCGTCGTATCGCACGACCGGGCGCTTCTCGATGCTGTCTGCACGAGTATCCTCGCGCTCGAACCTGGAAAACCCGGGGAGATGTTCGCGGGCGGTTACCGGGCGTACGCATCCGAGCTGGCGCGCCACCGTGAGCAGGAGTGGGAGGCCTACCGGCGCCAGCAGCGCGAAGAGCGCCAGCTTCGCCAAAACATCGCCGCGGCTGAATCGCGCTCACGTCACATCGAGAACAGCACGATCGACTTCGCGATTCGCAAGAAGGCGGCCAAGATCGCGCGGCGCTCGGTAACCCTCAAAGCCCGTCTCGAACGGCAGATCGAATCGGCAGAGCACCTCGACCGGCCCGGCCGCACAGCCACTGGTTTCCAGGGCAGCTTCGCCGAGGGTGAGCGGGGAGCAGGGCGCCTCATTCTCGCCGATAACCTGAGGCTGGAGGCCGGGGGCCGCACGCTCGCCGATGGCCTCACCTTCCAGCTTGGCCGCGGCCAGCGCCTGGCTGTCACCGGGCCAAACGGCTCCGGGAAGACGACCCTCATCCGCGCGATCCTGGGCGATGCCGCTCCCGCCGGGGGTGTACTCGAGGTCGCTGCCTCCGCGCGGCCCGGTTACCTCCCGCAGGAGGACATGGCCATTCTCACTCCCGGTGAGGCCAACCTCACCCCGCTCGAGTTCTTGCGACGCACATCCAGGCAATCGGAAGCGGAGATCAACAACTTCCTCCACCGGTTCCTGTTCGCGCGGGGCGAGATACGGACACCCGTGGGCCTGCTCAGCTACGGTGAACGGCGGCGGCTGGCGCTGGCCCGGCTGGTCCTCGGCGGCGCCAACCTCCTCCTGCTCGACGAACCGACGAACCACCTCGACATACCATCCCGCGAGGCGTTCGAGACGGCCCTCGATGGGTTTGAGGGGGGTGTCCTCGTCGTCACACATGACCGTTACCTGCTCGAACGGCTGGGCGGTGAGCGGCTCGAACTCGGCGGTTCCCGTGGCGGTTGAGACACTGAACGACCGGTGGACACCGGGTTTGGTCCCGATCGGTCGGAGCCAGGGGCTCGCATACGACGGAAAATCGGACTGCGGCGGCGTATCGCCGCGAGGTATGCAATGGAGCGCGCCATCGACCCACCGGCAACCACGGCGGCACGGCCGCTGCGCTCGCTGGCCAGTGCCGCCCGACTGGCCGTGGGGGCCGGTTTCGCCGTGGCTGCCGTCTACAACACGGTCAACGGCATCGCCGATTACACGGCCTACCACGACTTTGCGGCTGACTCGTGGCTGCCGGGTTACGCCGAGGCGTGGGCGAACCTGGTCGTGCCAGTGTTACCCATGGCACTCGTGTTGCTCGTTCTGTTCGAAGTCACGGTTGCGGCACTCGTTCTCGCGAGCGGGCGAGAGGTACGGCTGGGGCTCGCCGCCGCCACGGTATTTGTGCTCGTGCTCGTCCCCGCGAATCTCGAGACGGTCGCCAACATTCCGCTGGCGGCGATCCTCATCGCCCTCACGCTCCCCCGCCATGAGTGGAGCCTCTGGAAGTGGGTGAGAGCCACCCTCCGGCCACAGGGAGGCTGATGTATGTCCGCTCAACACTGGCGCTACCGTGATCGCCCCGCCAACACCTCGTTGCCTGCGCTACACTGGATCCAGGTGCCCGGCGTGATTCCCCGGAGTGTCGCCCATGGCCGGCGTACCGGTTGCCAGGCACGGATTTTGTCTGCCTTTACCCGAGCTGGCCGCCGCATTGATGTGCAGGCGGCATGATGGATGCAATGAGTTCGAACCACCACGCGAGCCCCGGTCCATTGAACGTTGGTGTCCTCGCCCTGCAGGGCGATTTCCGCGAACACCGCGAGGTGCTGGAGACGATGGGCCACCGTGTCCATGAGATCCGCAAAGCCGGGCAGCTCGAGGAGATCGACGCCCTCATCATTCCCGGCGGCGAGAGCACGACGATCGCCCGGCTTATACTCTCGAACGGTTTCCAGCAGCCACTTCGCGACTTCTGCGCGAGCGGCAGGCCCGTCTGGGGGACATGCGCCGGGGCCATCCTCCTTGCGAAGAAGGTCGACAATCTCGACCGGCCCGGGATCGAGGCGATGGATATCACGGTCCATCGCAACGCCTTCGGGCGGCAGGTCGACTCCTTTGAGGCTGAGATCGAAGTGAAGGGGATTGACGACGGTCCGTTCCGTGCCGTCTTCATCCGCGCACCGTTGTTCGAAGAGGTGCGCCCGCCCGCGGAGGCGATAGCAACGCTCGCCGACGGGACGATTGTCGCTGCGCGGCAGGGCAACCTCCTCGCGACGTCGTTTCACCCCGAGCTAACTGGCGACCACCGGCTGCACGCCCTGTTCCTTTCGCTCGGAAGAGCACCCTCGAGGTTGGCCGGGTGAGTGAGCTGCGCGCGGAGCCCCTGAGCCCCATCGATGCGGCGACACTCTGGCCACAGCTCCACCGGCTGGCGACCGAGGTGATCGCGACCCGCAGTGGCGAGAACCTGCTCGTCTCGTCGGGCCTCCACGCCACCGGGCTGACGCGGCTTCCGCGGATCGCGCGGCTCCCCCGTACCGTGGTCCTTGGTGTGAAGCGTGGGCTGGGCTACCGGGGTGTCCTCGTTAGCCGTGAACTTTCGGGGGGTGCGGGGTGGGAGGTGATGTCGATCCGGATAGCTCGGGATAAAGACGACGACGCGATCATCGCCCTCGTGAATAGTGCCGGCGCCGAAGTCGCACGGCGCGGCGGCCGAACGCTCTATCTCCGCTACGCCGAGGGTTCGCCCCATGCGCAGGCCCTGCGAAAGGCAGGAATGTTTGCCTGCCGGATCGAACATCTCTACGCGATCCCGCCGGGCGACCGGAGTGGAAGCACGCTCTTTCGTACGGCGACGCGGACCGATCGCCATGGCGTCTTCCGCCTTTACTGCCAGAGCGTGCCGGAGAATATCCGGCGGCAGGAGGCGCCGACACAACAGGAGTGGCGGGCGGTGCTCGACTCCTTCGAGTGTGACCGCGAGTTCGTCCTGGACCGGGAGAGCAGCATCGCGGCATGGGCCGGGATTGGGGAGCGAGAGGCGCACCTCATGGTCGCGTCCGAGGCGGAAGGGGCAGCGGATGCAGCACTCAACCTCATCGAAACGCACACGAGCCGGCACGCGAGTCTCGTAATCGCCGCTCACCAGGGAGATATCGAACACCTGGCCGTGGCGAGGGGCTACACTGCACTCGGGATACGTGTAATGTCCGCCCGACGCCTGGCGCTACTGAATCCCCTCAAGGAGGTTGTCGCGGTTCCGGCTGAAACGATGCCGCTGCCGCACTGATCCGTGACTACGTTCCCCAATTTGCCGAACGAACAGATTGTCACCGACGACCTTGACCTGCTCCTCGCGGCGCTGCCACCGAGGATAACGGCAGCGCTCCAGAGCGACGATCGCCGCGTTTCCCTGCTCGAAGTTGTCATGGACCTTGGCCGCCTGCCGGAGGCACGCTACCCCGGCCGGGAGGTCGTGCTCAGCCATGATGAGGTGACCGAGGAAGACCTCGAGTACGTGATCGACCACATCGGCGATTTCGGTGCCGATAACCGTGCGGGCATCGAGCGGACACTGCATCGCATCTCCTGCATCCGCAACCGCAGGGGCAAGATCGTTGGTCTCACCTGCCGTGTCGGACGCGCCGTCTACGGCACCATCCGGGTCATCGAAGACCTCGTCATCGGTGGAAAGAGCATCCTGCTCCTCGGCCGGCCAGGGGTTGGCAAGACAACCATGCTCCGCGAGGTGGCCCGCGTGCTCGCCGACGATGCGAACAAGCGGGTCGTGATCGTTGATACGTCGAACGAGATTGGTGGCGATGGCGACATCCCGCACCCGGCGATTGGCGGTGCACGGCGGATGCAGGTACCCACACCCGCGATGCAGCACTCGGTAATGATCGAAGCAGTCGAGAACCACATGCCCGAGGTCATCGTCATCGACGAGATCGGCACTGAACTCGAAGCCGCCGCCGCCCGGACCATCAACGAGCGCGGCGTCCAGCTCGTCGGTACTGCCCACGGCACCTCGCTCGAGAACCTGATGCTCAACCCGACGCTCGCTGACCTCATCGGGGGCATCCAGTCGGTCACCCTTGGCGACGAGGAAGCGCGCCGCCGGGGAACGCAGAAGTCGATTCTCGAACGCAAGGCGCCGCCAACCTTTGATGTGGTTGTCGAAATCGTCTCGTGGCAGCGTGTTGCGCTTCATGCAAACGTCGCGGACACGGTGGACGCCTTGCTCCGCGGTTACGAAGCACCACCCGAGGTTCGCCAGCTCTCCGCCAGCGGCCGCATCGAGATCATCGACGATCAGCCGCGGGAAGAACGGGGGATCACGCAGGGGTCGCAGGAGCCGGCTTACGGCTACGGAGCCCGGCCGATGGGCGGTAGTTTCACCATAGGCGGCGGGCCCAGCCGGCGGCGAGGAGGTGGACATGTGCGGGAGCGCACACCCTTTCGAGACGACGACGCCCTTGCCCCGGCTCCACCCGAGTCCTGGGGGAAGCCCCCTGAAAGGGACGAGTTCGCCGCGCCACTGAGCCTGGCGCGCACACGCACCGACGGAAAGCCGATCGTCCTGTTCCCGTTCGGCGTTTCGCGGCAACGCCTGGAGCAGGCTGCACGCACCGTCGGGGTACCGATCGAGACGACAAGCGATGTGCGCGAGGCCGAGGGCGTCATCACGGTTCGCAGCTACTACCGCCGCAAGCCCCCATCGCTGAAAGAAGCAGAGGAGCGCAACCTCCCGATCTATGTCGTGAAAAGCAACACCGCGTTCCAGATCGAACAGGCACTGCTCCAGTTCCGGGGTGAAGACGGCGGGACGACGCCACCCCGGCGCGACCCGATGGCCGATGTCTTTCGCGATACCGAAGACGCGATCGCACGGGTGATGCAGGAGGGGCGGCCGATCGAGCTTGCACCGGCGAACAGCTACGTCCGCCGCATTCAGCACCAGATTGCGACGCGCTACAACCTCGATAGCCGCAGCTCTGGCAAGGAGCCTCTCCGCCGCGTGCGCATTCTGCCCGGCTAGGCCATTCGCCAGTTCACCGTTCTCACTTCACAATTCGTTGCGGCGGGTACGCCGGGCGAGGGCTGAATCGTGAATCGGAATTTCATCGTCTTCGAAGGTGGCGAGGGCTCCGGCAAGAGCACCGCCGCGGCCACCGTCGCCGAACGATTACGCGCATCCGGCATCGAGATCGTCCTCACCCGTGAGCCAGGCGGAACCCGCGCCGGTGAGTTCGTTCGGAGCCTGCTGCACGAGCACCTGGCGCCGTGGGCAGAGGCGTTCGCCTTCCTGCTCGCCCGTGCGCAGATCGTGGAGGAGGTCATCCGTCCGGCGTTGGAGCGCGGGGCGGTGGTCATCTGTGACCGGTACGAGGCGAGCTTCTTCGCCTACCAGGGGTTTGCACGGGGTCTCGACTTCGACCAGCTGGTGCAGGCGAACGCCGCCGCGACGGGCGGTCTATCGGCCGGGCTTACCGTCTGGCTCGATATCGACCCCGCACTGGGTCTTTCCAGGAAGCTCAGCGAGACGGAGGCGATCCGCACGGGGCTGGAGGCGCTCGAATTCCACGCGCTGGTGCGCGAGAGCTACCGCGCCCAGATGGATGCCGCACCGGATGGGCGCTGGGCCATCATCGATGCCTCGCTCCCATCGGAGCAGGTTGCCGCGGATGCACTCGCTGCCGTACAGCACTGGCTGGGGGCCACCCGGTAGGCTCCGGCCCGGGGATTGGCGAGCGCAGGGCGCGGCCACACCATCCGGGCGGCGATTGCCCCGGGCCTAAGCCGCATCCCGGGCAGAGGCCGGTTCATAAACGAACGGCTCGCCCTGGGAGTTGTGAGCGCTGACTCCGAAGCGGGCGATGAACGCGGCGAGATCGGACGTGCTCGCTGCGAGGGAGCCGGTCTCGTTCGAGATTTCCGACATTTGCATGGAGACCTCGCGGACGCTCGCCGACACCTGCTCGCTCACAGACGCGGACTCTTCGGCCAGCGCGGTGGAGCCGGCGATGGAGTCTCGGACACGGTCGAGCGACTCATCTGTCGTGGTTGCGAGCCGGGCGGAGTGACGTGCGAGTTCGGCCACCTCCTGCAGGCTGTGGGCGAGACGGGCCGCCGAGTCGCTGGCCGACGATGACGCTGTTGATATCTGGCCGATCTCGGAATTCAGGTGTTCCACGCCGGCTTCAATGCGAGCGAGGGCCTCTCCTGCCGCCTCGGCCCGCTGGGCGCCGGCCTGGACGTCGCTCATTGCCTGGTCCATCGCCTGCACGGCGCGCGTGGTCCCGCGCTGCACGCCCTCGATGATCGCCGCGATCTCCTTCGTCGCGACTGCGGTACGTTCGGCGAGTGAGCGGACGTTGTCGGCAACCACCGCAAATCCGCGGCCCTGCTCGCCCGCCCGGGCTGCCTCGATAGCCGCATTCAGGGCGAGGAGGTTCGTCTGCGCTGCGATCTCATCGATGACCTGGACAATTGCCCCGATACGCGAGCCTTGCACGCCCAGGTCTTCGACTTCGCTCGTTGTCTTGAGGACCGTCTCGCGGATGACGCCGATCGCGTCGACGGTATGTTGAACCGCGGCGGTGCCTTCACGCGCCTGCGCAACGGCCGACTCGCCCTTTTCGGCGGCAACCCGGGCTGCTGCATCGATCCGGCCGGCGGCATCATTCACCTGTGCCGATGCTGCGAGCGCCGATTCGATTGCGCTCAACTGCTCGGTGGCCACACGCGCAACGTCAGCACTCGCGGATCCGAGTTCCACCATCCTCGAGCCAAGCCCGGACATGGTCGTCATCTGGCTCACGGCCGACCAGGCGAGCTGCGAGGCGGCGTCGGCGATTTCGGCCATCGCCGAATCCACTTCCGAGGCGCTCAGGCGCAGCTGCTGGAGGGGACTTCCCAGGGTGTCGTGGATATCGACGAGCCGTTCCAGCACGCCTTCGCTGATGAAGGTTTCGACGGCAAGGGAGGCATCGAGGAAGAGCACCTTGGTGATGGCCGCGATCGTTCGCGCCAGTTCCTCACCTTTCAGGTGACGGGCGAGCATTGGGAAGAGGATGCCAGCCCAGACCCCGTAGGCCGGCACATTCCAGCGTGGTTCGATGTGCAGCCGGGCATGCGTGGCGCCTACCTGGAGGCGGTGGTTGAAATAGCCATCGTCGAAGCGTCCTTCGAAAATGTCGGTGAGGTAGGAAGTCCATGCGGGTTCGAGGCGTGAGCGGCCAGAGCCTGCCACGGCGATCTTCCGCTTCCAGTCGTCGAAGTGCGTGCAGTGTTCATAGAACTCCGCAATCACCCCAGGCGCATCCTTGCGCACCTTGCGCCCGGCCTCGTGGATCAGGCGGATATCGTCGTCACTGAGCCCGATCCATTTCAGCCGGAGTGCCTGGTCAGCGGCGTCGACTTTCAGACGGTCGGTTAGCCTGGCTTCCACGTTTGGCAGGTTCCTTTCCGGGTACATCGCCGGGGCCGCCGACGAGAGGTCGCCATGGGCACCCCTCGCACGCGGATACATGCCAGCGGGTATGCCAGGTAAGTATTCACGAGGGGCTGGCCCCCAACAGGTGCGTACCGTGCGAGATCCCGGCTCTGCACGGGGCATGGGCGGGTTGCGCTGCTATCCGACTGCGATTCTCGGGGCCGGGGAGCGATGGCTGCATCGGGGAAATCCCGAGATGGGGGCAGGAAGAGGTGGAGATATGAACAGGATTCGCAATTGCACGCACACGTACCTGGCTCGTACGGGCCACAGACGCATCGGAAGATACGGCCCGGGCGCTCACGGGCGCTGCCGCCGCAGCGCGTTCGACCTATACTTCTTCCACGGTGAGCAAGAAGAACAAGCGCAAGGACAAGAAGAAGCAGAAGAAAGCGGCGCTGCTCGCTGGCGGTGGCGCCGGGAGTGCTGCCCCAGCGACGACCCCGCCGGCACCGATCGGCTCGGCACAGCAAGAAGCACCGCCACCCATCGAGGGACCGGGCCGGGCGATGGTCATCATGGCCCACCCCGATGACGCCGAGTTCCTCTGCGCCGGAACGGTAGCGAAGTGGTGTGCCGAGGGATGGGAGGTCATCTACGTGGTGGTGACCGGCGGCGATAAGGGGACACACGACGATACGATGCACCCTGAGAAACTCGCAGCGATTCGCGAGGAGGAGCAGCGTGCCGCCTGCCGCGTGCTCGGAGTCAAGGAGTGCCTGCTCCTGGGCTACCCTGATGGCTTCACCAGCGAGAACCAGGAGTTACGCGGGCAGATCACGCGGTTGTTGCGTCTCTACAAGCCGGATGTGGTGATCACGTGGGATGGCTTTCGCGGCACATTCAACCACCGCGACCATCGCAACGTCGGGGTCGCAACCATGGACGCGATCTACCCGATCGTCCGCGACCGGCTGTTCTACCAGCACCACGAGGAAGAGGGGTTGGGCTCGCACCAGGTGGACGAGGTATTGCTCGCTGGTGCCGCCGAGCCCGATTACAGCATCGACATCACGCAGCACTGGGAGAAGAAGGTCGACGCCATTCTCTGCCATGTGAGCCAGGTGGGCGGCCGGACGCGCGAGGACTTCGTGAAGCAGCGAGCCGAGCAGGAGCACCGGGAGCCGGGCAAGCCGATCGAGGAGCGTTTTCGCCGCTGGAGCATCCGCCGCCCCCAGGCCCGGCCACAACCAGAGAACACCCCCGCTGGCGCGACGCTCGAACGCCAGAAGCCACAACACGGGTAGCTTCGGTCGCTGGGGTCACGGGCTCCCGATCACCAGGGATGTGAGAGCCTCGCTTCATCCCGGGCGGCGTGACCGCTGGTGTGGTTCAGGGGGTCTTCGTCCGTTTTGGGAGCAGTTCCTGGATGCTATTGAGGGCTTCGCTGGCATCCTTCACCTGGCCAGCCGGCGGCGGGCTGATCGTCACAGGCTTGCCGTAATCGAAGAACTCGGCTGTGACATCGCCAGAAAGACCAGCCGCAGGGCCAGTTGAGCCACTCACGGCGAGCGAGGTCTGCACCCGGGCGACGTACCCACGCGCATCGACCCAGACATCGATGGGGAGGGTGCTGATCCCGGACGAATCGATGGCGTCGAGCACCTCGGCCGGGGCGTTCACCGCCCTGGCGCGCTCTTTCAGGTCGATCGCACCCTTGTAGTGAATCGTGTCGGCACCACGGATCATCTCGTGGCCGGCTTCGGTCATCGAGCCGCTCGACTGCCTGACAGCGTCGAAGAGTTGCGCCGGGTCGATGAGGCTCGTCCAGATGCCGGTCATCCCGTTCAAGCCATGTGCCGATGGGGCGGTGGCATCGCTCTTGTACCAGGTATTCTCGCCGAAGAGCGAACTCTTCGCGTAGGCGGTGTTACCGTCGACAATGCCATCGATGGTGAGGCCAAGCACCTCGAGATGAGCGGCCATTTTCTGCCCGGCAAAGTCGACTGAGCCGTTGCCGGTTACCTGCTGCGAACCGATGGCCGGAATGCCGCTGATATTCGCCTTGAACTCCATCTTCGCGGTCCTGGCATCGCTGGACTGTTGAAGCGAAAGGAGGACGGACTGAGCCGGGGTTGAGGCAACACTCGCGGCAGAATCCTTCACAGGGGACCCCGCATTGGTACTCGAGCAGGCGGCACCAAAGAGGACGATTGCGAGCAAGGCGCCCGCTGCGGAAAGCAACGTGGTGATGCGCATTGGCTCACCATAGCCAAAGAGCAGAACAAGCGGGGTCAAGGCGTGCACACTGGCGCGGGCGGGCGGCCACCGTGTCTCGTTGGTGGCAAGGATCACACGGCGCGCGGGAGGGCCGCTCTCTCTCGGCGACGACAACAAGCTGGGCCGGTGGTGATTGGTGGAAGGGGCGTGCGTGCTAGGATCGGTGTGGGCCTGTAGCTCAGCGGTAGAGCAGTGGACTTTTAATCCATTGGTCGAGAGTTCGAATCTCTCCGGGCCTACCAGAATTCGAATCTGAAGTTGACGATAAGAAGTGTCAAGACAGGGCTCCGACCACGGTTCTGCCGACAAATTGCCGACCAACGCTGCGGCATGGCGTCGCACACAACGCCGCAGGGAGGCAGCAACCAGGACGATCTGCGCCGGTCCGGGCTGCCTGTACGGTGCACGGGGCAACCCCACGAAATGGATTTTCCGGGGTTACGATGGCACCGATTCGCTGGTGTGTGACGAGTGCGCTGAATTCATCAAGGGGATGTACGGCGACTCCGGACTGACGCCGATTGTGAGCCGAAAGCCCGGTTGATTCGCCGGACTGGGCGCCAACAACCGAGCGCGATCCGGTGGGCTGAGGGATCGTTCCCAACCACGCCTTCCAAACTCGAATCGCTGGTCGCAAGCCGCCCCGCCTATCCGCGGATGGCCCTGTCAATCCCTGTCGTCAGCGACTAGCAGTCGCCGTAGCTCCCGCTGTTGGAACTGCGCAAATGCTGCCTCTTTCAGCTGCTCGACGCTAGGCACTACCACGATCCCCGAGAATCTCGATGCATCCGCCCCGAATGAGATCGCTCCTAGGTGGACGAGACTCGCGAGGCCGTCGGCGACCGCGGATCGTGACATCGTGGTCAACCGGACCAGATCCTTCTGTTTGATGGTGATCGAGCGATCACTCCCATGGTCCATGCCGTCGAGCGCGAGACGTGAGACCAGCGCTGCGGCAACTCGAGATCCTGGCGCGCCGGTTGTCGCCAACGATGTCCAGTAGAAGCGGGCAAGGCGCCGGGTCACAAGCTGATGCATCCTGTCGCGAACGCGCGGGATGCGAGTAAGCACACTCATCATTGCGCGCGCTGGAATCTGCACGACGGTAGTAGGCGTGATCGCTGAGTATGTGGCGACCCAGCGCTCGGCATCCATCAGCAGCTCGTGTTCGCCAAGTAGGAACGGCGCCGCGAGCTCAGAGTGTGGGTACTGCCAGGGGACGACGACGCCACTCTGGATGAAGACGAGGTGCGTGAATGCGCTCCCCGAGCGGATTAGAGGTCGATCCAGAAGCGGCTCAACGTAAGCCATCTCGAACGTTGCGGCCGTGGCCGACAGGGCCACCTCGAGTTCGGAAGGCTCGACACCGTCGAAGTCCAAGCACCGACCCAGCGCCTGAGCGAATCCTGCTACCTCAATGGCCATGCCTCCTCCTCTCAATGGTGTCGGTGGGAGCGCGGCTTCACGGGAATGTCGCTCCGGCGACGTTAGTGACATCGTGCCTACGACATCTGCTATGATGTTAGCACTACATTGGGACAGTGTCTCCAGGGAGGAACCTACGAGTGCTCGGTAGGACGCTGCGGAAGGCGAAACAGCCGGTGCCCGTCGACCCTCGCGGGCCCGTGTTCATTTCCTATCGGCGCAACGACGGCCTGCCACTCGCGGTCGAGACAGCTTGGGCGCTACGTGCGGCGGGTGTGCCAGTCTGGCGCGATCTGGACGATCTGCCGCCCGGCGATACAAGCCTTCGTCTCGGTGAGGCGCTAGCCTCGGGGCTTTCCGGCGCGGTGCTCCTTATGACCCCGGACATAGGGGAATCGCGGGTCATCCGCGAGATTGAGCTGCCGCAGTTGCTCTCGCTCGCCCGATCCGACGCGTTCACTTTGTCGGTCGCGTCAGCGATCGAGCGCGAGCCCGGGAAGCTCGACTACGAAAAGCCGGACGAGTTGCTTGGGCTCGCCAGCGGCACGCTCGCCGGAATGAACCAACAGCCGATCGGGACAGCCCGACAGCGTGCTGACGTGGCGCGCGCACAGGCACGACGCCGAATGGCGGCAATTCGACCTGAGGTGGAGGCGGCCGGAGCCCTGCTCCTGATCGACATTCAAACGCGCATCCCGCCATTCGCTGCGCGTGCCGACGCAGACCTTGTTCTCCGCCTTCGGCCTCCAGTGGAGGGTGATCGACGCCCGAACCGTAGCGGCTTGGAGGACCTGCGCCACTTCCTTGCCGATCTACCCGAGCTTCGTGCACGCGCGGGAGCGGACCACGTGCGTGTCCGAGGCGGCGCCCACCTCTCTGCCGCTTTCGCACTCGGCGCGGCATTGCCGACAACGCTCATGGGGCGTGTCGAGGCCGTTGACACCGAAGGCCAGCTTTGGTCGCTAAACGGCAATGCCCAGCCGGGAGTCGGCTCGCTGATCGCAGAGGTGTCCCGCACCGACGGGAGGGCTCACGGGGAGCCGGTCGCAGTGTTCTTGGATTTGCTGCCAACGAGGAGCGATGCCGCATTCGACAAATTCATCGCGGCTCACGTCGGCGACGTTTCAGGAGTCCTCCATCTCCGACCTGCTCGCGAAGGCACCCTCGCCGCCGACACCGCGGCAGTCCTGGTCGGCGAAGCGGCGCTGCGCGTCCGGCAGTTCGCCGGCGCCCACGGAGTCACGGACGTGCATCTCCTGCTCCGGTGCCCTTGGACTGTCGCCCTGCTCCTCGGGCGCACACTCAACACGCTGCGCGTTCATGTCTACGAGTGGGAAGACGGCCCGGCTGACGACGGCTCTCGTTCAGAGCCGCGGTACCTACCCAGTCTCATCGTCCGATCGGGCGTCGGGGGAAGTCCTATTGAACAGGTCGTGTTGCCCGCACGGCCGAGTATCTGAGTCGGGGGAGTTCTATGGCGATCCTGCGAAGCCAGTTCAACCAAGCGCTGACAAACATCGAGATCAGCGGAACGAAGGCTGACCGAGCGAAGGCCGCACACGAAGAGATCCGGTCGGTCCTGGAGGCGGACGACCAGCTACGTGAGTGGGGTGTCGACACAATCCTGATTGGCTCATACAGCCGTGACACCGGCATCTACCCCGGAAAGGACGTAGATGTCTTCGTGAAACTCACCAAGCTGGACACCGAAGCGAAGCCAAAAGACGTGTATGGCGCCGTGTGGGATGCGCTGGTGCGGGAGTACGGCGACGCCAGCGAGGGCGGCCGTGCCATTCAGCAGGCGCGGAGTATCAAGGTCGTATTCCCCGACGAAGATGATCCCGACGACGAAAACGCCGGCTTTGCAGTCGACGCAGTCCCGGCCGTAGTCGACGGATTCCGATGGGCGATTCCAACGAAGGATCGCAGCCGGTGGGCTGGCGGCACCGGCCGCTGGGTAACAACGGATCCCGAGCGTTTCGGGTCGCTCTCGAGCACGCTGAGCACATCTCCGTCGAGCCCGGTCGTGGGTGGCCGCAACGCCTACAAGCCCATCGTGAAGCTAGCCCGTCAGGCTCGCCGTATCCACATCGGGGATCGGCGCCCTGGCGGCCTGTACGTCGAGTTCATGGTTTACGAGGCTTGGAATAGCGGACTCGTTGCCGGCACCGAATGGGATCGGCTGTTCGCGCAGACGCTGCGACGTCTAGCCGACCGGCTTGCCATAGCCAATTGGGCTCCTCTAATCGACCCGTCGCTCGGTACCCCCGTGGAGCCTTCGCTCTCGGAGCAGGACATCGCAGACGCAGCCGACACATTTCGCAGACTGGCGGAGCTCGCAGACGAGGCGCTCGAAGCAGCCAATTGCGACGCAGCAACGAAGTGGCGCGAGATACTGGGAAGCAACGACCGGGCGGATCCGGTGTTTCCGTGGCCACCAGGCTGCGGCGGAAGCGTGACGGCTGCAGTTGCCACGGTCGTCACCGCTCGACGCGGGCGGGAGGAGGCTCGAGGATTCGGATGAGCCAACCGATTGTCGAGACTTACGATGTCCCGTCGCTCGAAGCCTTCACGGCCGGGTTGGTCCAGGCCGGGTTCGAGCCTGTCAAGGGGACGAGGCGTCGTAAGTGGCGCCGCGCGATCCATCCTGCCTTCGTACCGCTGACAGATGCCACGACGATGGAGCTCGTGCTGCTCGACGGGTGGCCGTACACCCCACCGGCGCTGCTTGTGCAGGGACTCAACACCAATCACTCGACACTCGACGGGCTCGTTTGCATGTGGCGCGACGGAGATGCAAGTCTCGAGTGGACGACAGTTGAAGGGCTGTTCGGTCGAATCGAGAAGTGGTGTGCCGACGCAGAACACGGGTGGGATTCCGACGATCTCGGTCGTGACGCGTTCCTGAACTTCAAGCGGAAGGACCGCGCTCTGGCCGTACTCAACCTTCCCGAACTCGGAACCACCCCAAGCGGCTGGGGCGACTTCCATGGCAGAGTACAGGTCGACCCCGTTCGCGTGGAGCTGAAGCCCGGCCGCGCGACGGACCCACGGCATCTGCGCGGGATCTGGTTCCGTCTCGGCTCGCTCAGAGTTCCTCCCCGCAATCTTTCTGAGTTGAACCGCTGCCTCTCGCGCGCCCAACGGAAAGGCCTTGAGCGGGTCCTGGCCGCGCGCCGTGTGGCGGACCTCGGCGTCCCCAGCGGGGGTGCCGACCTTGTCCTGGTTTGCTGGGAACGAGGATCTCAGGTCGATTTGTTGGTGATCGCATGCAACGGAATCGGCGGTGACGTGGAGGGTGTGGCCTTGCAAGCAGCTCCAAACGATGAGGAGAACCTGATCCTGCGTGCCGGGCCCGACGCGCAATCGCTCCGTGGCAAGCGGGCCGTGCTCCTAGGAGCAGGGGCGCTAGGGGGCCACGTCGCAGTGACGCTCGCGGAGAGTGGAGTTGGTTTTCTGCGACTCGCGGACGACGACGTACTGACGCCAGGAAACGTCGTCAGGCATGTCGCCGGCCACGACTCGGTTGGAGCGACAAAGGTGCGCGCGGTCGAAGCGGTGGTTCGCGCGCACGCTCCGTGGTGCGAGGTCGTGTGCGTGGAGGAATCGCACATGAGACCAACCCAGATCGACGCGCTCATATCGGATGTCGACCTTGTCCTTGACGCGACCGGCAACGCGGCATTGACCGATGCGTTAGCAACGCGGGCACATGCGGCCGGAGTACCACTCGTCTCAGGAGCGTTGTACCGCGGGGGACGAATAGCGCGCGTGCGTCGATACGCAACGCCACACGACGCGCCGAATCATCAACGCCAACCCCCACGGTATCCCTTCATTCCTCGCGGCAGTGAGGAGGATGTGGCTCGCGCTGCGGTGGGATGTTCGGCACCTGTGAATAACGCTCCGCCGTCGGCGGTCTTGGCATGCGCTGCGCTTCTGGCTCAGGTCACGATTGATGTGCTCATGGGGCGCCTCGATCTGCCGGACGAAGTGATAGACGTTTACCGACCGCTTCCGGGAGAGCCACCGTTCGACCGAGTTGGTCGTCTGACCGCCGCGTGATAGGCGGCGACTGTGACTGGCGCAGTTGCCTTCGCCGCGCGCCATCGCCGGTACCAACGCCGTTGCGGTGTTGGTCTGAAGAGCCAGGCGCGGCATAGACCTAACCTCGCGAGCATCCCGACCTGTCGCGGCTGCGAGGCATAGGAAGTCAGGCATGGTCTCGCCGATCCGGCGAGTCGTCAGGTGGCGCTTTGGCCGGAAACTGGAGGACGCGCTCCATCGCGGTCGCTGCCTCGTCCTGAAGGTTTGGCAGGACGTGCGAGTAGGTATCGAGCGTGATGTGAATCGACGCGTGCCCGAGGCGCTCGCTCACGACCTTGGGATGGATGTTGCCGGACAGCATCAGCGTCGCCGCGGTGTGGCGGAGGTCGTGGAAACGGACCTGCGGGAGGTCACTGCTGCGGATGAGTTTGCCGAAGGCGTGGGAGATCTGGACTGGCTCGAACGGCCCGCCATGTGGCTGAGCGAAGACCAGATCCTGATCGACGAACGCGTCGCCCTGCGACTTCCGGAGATCGTCTTGCGATTCGCGGTGCAGCTTGAGCACCTGGCAGGTGCCCTCGGAGAGCCGGAGCGTGCGCCTTGATTTCGCGGTCTTCGGGGTGCCGAACTGAATGCCCTCCTTGGGAATCCGTTGGACGGTCCGAACGATGCGAATGGTCTGGCGATCCAAGTCAACGTCCGACCAGCGCAAGCCAAGCAGTTCCCCTGCGCGGGCGCCCGAATCCACGGCGAGATAGACAATGGGGTGTAGGAACGAACCTTTGGCGAGCTCTAGGAGGCGGAGAACTTCCGTCTCGTTGAGGACCGACATCTCCTTACGCTCGTAGCGGGGCGGCGAAACGGCGTCCGCGGGATTCGAGGGAATCAGCTGCCAGAGTACGGCGTGCTTGAGCGCCGTTCGGACGATGCGGTGGTGCTGGACGACCGTCCTCGGGGAGAGCTTCTCGCCGAGACATGTACTGTGGAGACGCTGGACGTCCATCGGTCGCAGCTCAGGAAGGAGCCGACTGCCAAGGTGCGCTGAGATATGCTTGTCGATCGCGATGCGGTAGCGCGCGAGTGTCGACGGGGCCACGCTGACCGCAGCGTAATCCGTCAGCCAGCGCGCGAGGTACTCTCCAAACGTGAACTTGGTTGGTTGAATGTCGATCCCGCGGTCTCGGGTACTCAAGAGTTCTGTTAGACGCTGCTGGGCGGCTTTCTTCGTGCCGTTGAAGCTCTCGAAGCGGCGTTGGCGGCGCCCGGTCACGGGGTCGCGACCGAGGTCAACGGTAAGCTCCCAGGTGGTTGCCCCTCGACGGCGGATGCTTCCGGCCATGGTCGATACTCCTACATCAGGCGTTGCTGGCGCGATCCCGATTCCGAGCCAACGGCGGCATCGGCGACTCCAGATGCCGCTTGACTGGCGATCCAGGCGTCGAGCGACGTCCGTGGAACACGGATTACTCTACCCAGTCGGACGCAAGGAAGCTCCCGTCGCGCCACCAGCTCATAGGCGAGGTTGCGCGAGATCCGGAGCAGCTTCGCGGCCTCCGGCACTGTCAGAAGGTCGGACTCGTGGCCGTTGTAGCTTGCATGGTCGTTCATTGTCGAACCTCCAGTGAGTACTCGTGCTCGGGTGCCGACCCGGGCCATCGCGTTCGGTGCTGCTGAGCTTGGCTGCGCCACACCGCCCCAAATGGCCCGAACCGATCGAGAAGCGATGCAGTCGTGGTCATGAGGTGGTCGTTGGACTGTGCCGCGGTCGCCAGCCCAACCCGCCACACGAGCTCTTCGCGGTGGGGCGTCGTAGTGACAAAGAGCAGGGCAGGTGTGTCCTTCCCACGGACGCTTTGCGACCGGAAGTACTCGGCGTAGCCCGCGAGCTTGAAGGCTATGACCGGCAGCCGCTCGGTGGCGCGGTCCCATTCGAGGAAGAATCCTCGCGCGCAGCGATCGGCAAGGACCGTGCCGCTGCCGTCGGGGCGGAGCCACCGACGAGATCCAGCGGTGTCGAGCCTGACTGCAGATTCAGCCGCATTGAGCCAGGTCACGAGACAGGGGCCACCGGCGGGCACATGGCGCAGCCAGCTCATGAAAAAGCTGTTCGTGCCAACCGTGTGCTCGAACTGGTGGAGCAGGGTCGGCAGGCGTCCGCCGTGCCCGCCAGGCAGGGCCGTGAGCGACGAGTGACGGGAGTACCGCCGCACGGGCACCTCGTCTCGCGCCGCCAGCAACCCGAGTGCTGTGGCTGTAAGGCAGTAGTGAGGCCATGCGGTCGTGCCAAACCTAGCGATTAGCCCGTTCTTCAGCGTCCGCTCGAGGGCGAGGTTCGCGACGCGCGCCTGAACCCGGAGCACGGTCGCCAGCTCGGGCTCGGTGAGGAGCGGATGCCGGCCGAGGCAATCGAGTATCCGCTTCTCGACTTCCGAGGTCATCAGCGACAGCGCCGCAAATAGCTCCAACCGGGAAGCCTCGCGGCGGTTCGCCGCGGTCAGCTGTGCCCAACGGTGGAGGGGTGTCGCCCTGTCGGTCGCCTCACTCGGATAGCTGACGAGCCGCAGCGGGCGCGGTGGGGAGTACGTGGTCGAGGTCCGCCTTACGCCGAGCCGCTCTGCCAGGGTCGCGCGGCTGGAGCCATTGGGCAGCCGCCAGTGCGGACCATCCGGACGGTCTCGAAGGCCCGCCCGGGTTGCCAGGAGCACGGGCAGCGGCGGAAGCCGACGCCGGTCGGCGGAGGCAAGCACGTGCTGGGACCAGGCTTCCTCCCAGGCGGCACCGGGGCAGAGGATGAGGATGGGAGGGCAATCTGCTGATCCCCATGGCTGGGGCCCCTCCCGGAACCGGTACCAGCCCGCGACGCTCGTCGCGCGGTGGGCGGACGGCGTCCCCGCCCGATCGACGAAGACGAAGAACGGCGCATTGTCCGCTCCGATCCGAATGGATCCGAACGCGTGGACGCCCGGCGGCCACCACGCGCCGGCGGGTTTTGTCCGGGGGAACGCCCAGAGGTCGTCGAGTCGGGCGTCGGGGGTGCGGCGCGAGGTAGCGACCAGGCCGGCAGCGAAGACGTTGAGCGCGACGGTCGCTTCGAGGCTTGCCAGTCGTCGAAGGATGTCACGTGTATCGAGTGGCAGCGAAGCCTGCTTCCCAGTCGCGATCTGGCGTCGAGCCCACTCGGTGAGGACATAGAGACGGGTTGAGGCCATCTCAGGCGACGACGGTGTGATCCAGTCGACCTGTCCCCCCTGCGCCAGATTGCGTAGCGCTGCTTCGATGTCTGGCGCAGGCGAACCCGTCAGGAGGGCAAGGTCATCCGTTGCGAGGAACGGAAGCCGCGCTAGCCAGTTGAGCAGATCGACCGTTAGCGGGGTCACGTGTTCGCCCCCTTCCGGCCGCGATGTTCGTTGCGCCGCTCGGTTGGCGGATCCTGTATGGCGGTCAGCTGCAGTTGGTGGGCGCCGGTGCTGGGCCGCACCGTCGTGAGCATCTCTGCGACCTGAGGCGGCACTTGTTTGCCGGTGCCGAACGCCCGCGCGGCCAGGATCTGGTCAACCTGCCGGGCCACCTCCTCGCGCGGGCGCCCGAATCGCGCGGCCGACTCCGCGGCGATGGCAGCGATCCGCGACGGGTCGAACGCCGCAGGCGGGTCGAGCCGCAGCGAGAAGGCCGGATGGCGGTGACCGCTTGAGGACCAGCGTGCGTAACACTCGTAGTCGTCGAGGGAGACGAGGTCATCGACCTCGAGGTCGTGACCGAGCTCCGGGGCGAGGTAACGGGCATCCTCGGCACTCACCTGGAACACGGTAAGGCTGTCGAGGTTGGCGAAGATGGTCGGGCGCAGCTCGCGGTCGATCGCGTCCAGCCTGGCGAGGGACTGGGTCACGAGGACGAAGGAAGCCCCGTACTTGCCGAGCTCACTCATCATCCGGGGGTAGTCGGCCCCGCCAAGCGTGCTCGATTCGTCGATCAGGGCCACCATCCGGCTCCGCTCCCCCGCCGGCAGGTCGATCTGGTCTTCGACGATCAGCCCCAGCAGATTGAGGAGCGTCGCCCCGATGAGCGCCGAGCCGCCCTCGCCGAGGAGACCGACGGCGGTGTTGACCACGAGGACGCCACCGTCGCGGAGGAGCGTGCGCGGATTGATGGTCGACTGTGGTTGGCCGAGCGTGAGCCTGGCGGCCTCGGTCACTTCGAAGCGCCCCACCTTCGTCGTGACTGGGGTGGCGACCTGAATCTGGAAAGCGCGTCCGAGGTTGTCGTAGTTACTCCGCCACCACGACCAGAGCGTCTGGTCGGGGACCTGCGACATCACCCGTTCCCGGAAGTCCGGGCTCGTCAGCAGGGGCACCACGTCGAGGAGCGTGTACTGCTCCTCGCGCCGCCGGACCTGGTTCGCCTGGTGAAGGCAGAGCAGCGCGGCGCGCAGGGCGCCCTCCATCCGCGGCCCCCAGTTGTCGGGCCAGAGGCGGTGGAGCATCGCCACGATGTTCTCGGTCGTCCTGTCGCGATTGGGGAAGAGGGCGACGTCCAGGAGGTTGAGCCCCACGGGCTGCCGCCGGTCGGTGAGGTTGAGGTAGGCCGTCCGATCCTCGAGACCGGGTGGGACGACCGAGAGGACGCTCTCTGCCAGGTCCTGGTGGGGGTCGATGACGACGAGCAGGAGGCGCTCCCGGCGCGTAGCGATTTCCTGCATGAGGTGCCCCGCGATGTGCTGGAGCAGCGTCGACTTGCCACGCCGCGTCTTGGCGACCACGAGATGGTTCCGGTAGAGCGCTCCGTGCGGCAGGTGAACGGGAATGCTCCGCCCGTGGTGGCGAGACATGCCAACCCGACTGCCTCGGCCCGTGGCATCGTCGGCCGGGAGGAAGCGGCGTCCGCCGGGCTTCGTTGCGACGGGCAGTCCCGACGTGAGATCGGGAAGGTGCCAGATCGCTGCGAGCTCGGCGGCGTTGAGCACCGATGCGCCACGGAAGGCGCCGCCTGACGTTTCGAGTGGTGCGTGATGGTGCCCGGCCCGGCCTGGGCGGAGCCGGTTGCCGGCAGGGTGGTCGAATGCCTCGTAAGCCGCGCTGACGCGAGCGCTAACGTCCTCGACGGTCTCGGCGCGGCCGCGCGGGCCGATTGCGATCACGCCGATGCGCGCGGTGAACGCTGGAAAGGCAAGTTTCTGTTCGGCGATCATTGCCGTCAGTGGCTCTCGGCTGCGGAGAACGCGCGACCAGACAAACGCTCCGATCGGCAGCCCGGCGGCCACCACGGAACCGCCCACGAGCAGCGGAAGGTAGTCGCCGGCCTGGTACCAGTCGTAGCCCTGCGTTCCCGCGGCGGCCGCACCGGCGAGCGCAACGAAGGGAAGGAGGCTGGCCGTGCCGGTCTCCGGACGCTCCACTGGAAGGCGCTGGCTCGACCGGGAGGCCCGCGCCTGGACACCGGTCGCCCAACCCGGGCGGGGCGGATGTCCGACCACGACCTGCCCGACGACGCGGACATCGCCACGGGTTGCAGCCACTGCCGCCGCCAGCACGCCAGTAAGTGGCTCCCCGTGCCTGACATCCGTATCGAGCGGGAGAGCGGCGTCCCGGTCGAGATGGAGCTGGACGAGCGACGCCAGCTCATGCCCGGCGACATGAAGCGGGTCGAGATGAGGCCGGTCCTCTACCGGAACCTCGTCGAAGTCTGCCTGCGGGTAGGCCGCCCGGACCTGGCCGAGCACCGCTAATGCCGCTGCATCATCCACTGCCCGGACGTAGAACCGGAGTCCCAACTCCGTAGCCGTCCATTCGAGTGCGACATCCTGGACACCCGCCAGCCCCGCGAAGACCGTGCGTGCGCGGGAGACGGGGTCGTCGTCCCAACGCGACGGGAAGAGCTCGTAGAGGACCGTGGCTCGGTCAGGATGCCGGCGCATGCTGGACCTCCTTCCCGGCAGGCCCCAGTTCGGCGACCAGCCTGAAGAACGTCTCGCGACCGTCGGCGCTCGCGCCAAGCTCGCCGAGGTCTTTGACGCCGTCGGGGAGACGCAGAATGCGGGCGCGGTCGCCGAGGGATTCAGCCAGCTCGCGAGCGGCATGCTGCCCCTCGTCGTCGTTGTCGAAGACGAGCACGACTTCTGGCACGCGGTCCAGGAAGCGCAGCCGCTCGGCCCGGGCATGCGTCCCTAGCAGGGCACAGATGTGCAGGTTCCAGCTCACGCCGGTGAGATAGTCGAAGGCGCCCTCGGTCACGAAGACGCGGCTCTGTCCGCGGACGCGCTCATAGCCGAGGATGGGCTTCGGCAACGAGAGGCCGAGGTACTTCAGCCGGCGCTCGTTGAGCGCCCGCCCGACCATCCAGGCGCACTCGCCCCCGCGCAGCTCGGGAATGACCACGCGCCCGGCGAGTGCCTCGTTCCCATCCTTCCGCAACAGTCCCATCTCCGCAGCTCGCCGAAGGCTGAAACGGTGGCGGCGCAGGAAGGGCTTGAGCGCCTGCCCGTCGCTGTAGCCGAGACGGCACTCCCTGACGACCGGCATCCCGATGCCCCGGCTATCGAGGTAGCGCAGTGCCCGCTCGTTGCGACGGAGCGCCTCGTGGTAGAGGTCACAGGCCGCCGCCAGGATGAGACGGTCATCGACCGTCAGGGGAGATTCGGACGGGGCCGGCCCACGCTTGTCATCGCTCGTGGCGACGCCTTGCGGGGCCGCTTCACCCAGCAGCTCCAGGGCGCGCCGGAAGCCGACCTTCTCCTTGCGTCTGACGAAGTCGATGACATCCCCCGAGGCCTTGCAGCCAAAGCAGAAGAAGCTCCGGGTGCTCGGGTAGACGACCAGGCTCGGGTGTTGCTCATCGTGGAACGGGCAGCAGCCGACGAATCGCTCACCGCGCTGCTGGAGCTTCACGCCGTGAGAGGCGATGACCTGCTCGATGGGGTTGCGTTGCTTGACCAGCTCCACGTCAACGGACGGCATCGGACATCTCCTCGTCGGTGTTCGAGGACAGCGTGCTGATCGCGGTTCCATGGGCGTTCCAGGATCCCGGCAGATCCGTTCCAACATCGGTCCGACTGTTCCAAGTTCGCTCCAATCGCCTTTGGGCCGAGCGAGGGACCTTGCAGCGATCGTTGACGCCTCTGTTGCGCTTTAACGGATGTGCGTGCGTACGCGACCAACTCGCGTGATCGCGAGCACGGGGCACAACCGGTTTTTCGAGTACGCTGGCGCCTCAGGCGCCACGTCCACCCGTGCCACCGGGGCCGATCTGTTTATCAGTCACCGCCTCGTGATGGGTCACGGCACTGCGAAGTCTCCGGACACCTGGCATCCACGATTGCGCTGCAGCGACCGACTCGCCCGCAATCGTCACCGGGAGCATCAGATGAAGATCGCAACCTGGAACCTCTGGAACTCGCCGTTCCGCCAATCCGAGCGACTGGACGCCGCCTGTGAGGAGCTTGCGGCCCTCGACGCGGATATCGTCGCCCTACAGGAGGTCGCGGCACACGCAGGCGAGCGACACGACCGCGACGTCGCCCAGTACGTCGCTGACCGGTGCGGCTACAGCCATGTCGTGTCCCGGTTCTATCCGAACGAACCCGATGAGGGGTTAGCCTTCATGAGCAAGGAGCCGTTGCGCGCTGTCGAGACTGGCTGGGACACCGGCCTCCCGGCGCTCGAGAATTGTGGCCTCCGGATTCGCGCGAGCATTGGTGGCGTAGAGATCGCGATCACCAACGTCCATCTCTCCTACCAGAATATCGCGACCAGGGAGATGCAGATCTCGCACATTCTGGAATGGATCGAGGCTCGCGCCGAAGCAGGGTGTTATGAGGTACTCGGCGGGGATTTCAACTGCCCGCCGGACTCGAGTGTCTATCGATTCCTGAGTGGCCAGCAGACACTGCTCGGCAAGGGGGTCGCGCCGTGGCACGACTTGGCCCGGTTCCGGGCGGAGAAATCCGGCGAGTTGCCGGCACCTACGCTCGACGTCTGGAACAATCCACGCTGGCGAGATACGCCCACGCTCGAAATTCCGATGCGGCTCGACTGGATCCTGCTCCAGGATGTCTTCGGCACATCCCTACCCTACCCCGGCGTATCGGACGCCGGCATTTTTGGCACGGAGCCGACGCCTACGATGGGGATCGTCCCCAGCGATCACTACGGCGTATACGCCACCCTCGATGTCAGCGAACACGACTGACCTGCCCATGTGGCCGACATTGCCCGTACCGGAGCAAGCCGTTTCCGGTAGTACTTGCGTTGTCTTGGCAATCGCCGGAGGGTTCGCCCCTGGTGAGCGCCAATGGCGAGGTGGTCGAGTGTGGAGTTGACGAGCTCGACGTCAACGGATGGCATCACGCACCTCCTCGTCGCGCGCGACCAGTTCCGCCGGGTCCGTCGTGGCCAGTTCGTGCTCGAAGGGGCTCGCCTCGATGCGGAGTGCAAGGTG
>WBZR01000549.1_pt1 | contig 58847 bp, 51 predicted proteins | sample 5204231 | NCBI WGS metagenome assembly WBZR01 (sample SAMN12412403, study PRJNA552823) | activated sludge metagenome | isolation source: activated sludge from anammox sidestream of wastewater treatment plant... | place: USA: Virginia | collected 2017-08 | reverse complement strand
TCAATTGTATATGGCATTTTTATAACTCCTTTATAATTAAAGTGTTATAAAAATTTTGCCATGGGAATTTATTTCAAAAAGTCAAGCAAAAAATTGCCTCCATACAAAATAATTTTGTTGAGTATTTACTTCGCAAATACTTAACCGGACAACGCTGAGCATACATTAAATTATCTCTGATACCTGGAGCATCAAATGGGTCAGCTTTCCATAACCCTCTTGGATCATTATCTGGATTGCTAAATTTAGATTTATCCAATAAAAGTGGCTTAAACACAAAGCCAGGCATTGCGTCCCATTTCTCTGCATTACTTTCTTTAAATCGCCGTTCTTCCTGCCGGCGATTCTTCGCATATATCAAGACATAATTATGGTTTACACTTATATCGGTATCATTTTGCACAGATTTTCTTGCTTGCCATACAACATTAGCTACAAAATTCTCTTCTCCAAATATTTCATCCATTAAGGACTTAAGGTTCGAGTATTCATTGTCATCGATAGTTATAAAAATAGCACCGTTGTCGTCAAGCAAGTCCCTTAGTAGTTTCAATCGTGGCGTCATCATGCAGAGCCATTTATCATGACGAGTTAGGTCATCACGAGCAACTTCTTTTCCTAACCAATTCTTCAACAGTGAGCTATTAACATTATCGTTGTATACCCAGCTTTTTCCCTCAGCCTCATCATTGCCTGTATTGTAAGGCGGGTCAATGCAGACGACTTTCACCTTGCCTGCGTACAGGGGCAACAGGGCTTTCAAGGCAAGCAAGTTATCGCCTTCAATAATCAGATTGCCGTTCGACTTTTCAGGATGAAAGTGCAGCCCAGAAACTTCCTCAAGTGTGTGGTAAGGAACGGAGAGGTGGTGATTCCAGATGATATTTTTCCCTTTAAATTGCAAGGTTGGCATGGATTCCCTTTACTCCATCAAATTCTCTATTGTACCGGTTCTTTAAAACATGATCTTGGTTCTTCGTGTAACTATTATGGGAAGTACCTGTATATCTCTTTCCTGTGGAGGACTCTCATAAATACTACAGTACTTCCCCTATACTCAATGCCTAGCCTGTAATCACCGATTCTTATTCTGTAAAAACTGTGGTGTCCCTTTATCTTTTTCAGATTTTTTATTTCGGTAATGTCTTTGAGTTTGGGAATTTCATATAGTGAAAGACGTTCAACGCCTTCTCTTATCTCCGGAGGCAGTTGCTTTATATCTTTTATGAAAGCACGTTTGTACTTTACTTGCATTAACTATTGCCCAGAAGTACTTTTACTTCTTCGAGGGAAAGCTCTTCATCGTCTTTTACTTCTTCCATAGCCTTTGCTAATCCCAAATCAAGCATAAGCGCCTCAAGTTTTTTAAACAGATCATAATCCAGCACAACCTTCTTTACCTTTCCTGTTTCATCAACTATGTAATCTTTGACTATTTCCATATTGTTTTCTCCTTCTCCCTCATTTTAGCAGAAATCACTCCTTCCTCTGAAACAAACTATACGGTATGCTCACAAACTCAATCTGATTGGATTCCATGTATTCCTCGTCAAGGAAGCAGGCAGGGGCATAGACAATGCGCCTCTTGTTGGGCTGCCCGGTAATAATCCTTTCGGCAACCTCAAGATTAAGCGCCATTCTTGCCAGTGCCTCATAGTCCTGTTTGTAAATCAGATAGATCGCCTGATTGCCGAAATCGCCCGCAAAGAACTTCTTTTCGCTTATCTTTTTCTCATCATTCAGGTTTTCGCCTGTGCAGAGATAATACACATATCTTGCAAATGTCTTGTAGTCGGGCAGTTTGCCTTCCAGCAAGGTCTCTGCATCCAAAGGTTGTCCGACCCGCAGATACTGAAATCCGCTGTCATAGCCGTATTTTTCAATCGCCTTCTTAATCCGCTCGCGGGTGATGTCCTTGCAGATATTTTTATCTGGCTCATTTTCCGTTGCCTCAGTCATCTGGACAAGGATAAACCTGCGATTGCCGCCGTCTTCCTTGTTCAAGTCCATTACCGCATGATCAGTCGTGCCTGAGCCGGAGAAGGAGTCGAGGATGACAGCATTTCTATCATCGTATAAAACCAAATCTATCAGGTGTTTGATTAGGGTTGTAGGTTTTACATTATCAAAAACTTTCTCACCGAATAATTTTTTCAATTCTAAAGTACCACTTGATGCAGTGCCTTTGTCTGTCAACAAGCTATCTGTGGCCATGATACTTTCACGGCCTTCTCTAATTTTGCGGTAAACTGTCATATTACATTCTCATCTTTAACAAAATCTAAGTCATTATCCGTTTGTAATTTTCTTACCGTTTCTTCTCCAAACCGCCATCTACCCTCAGAGCCATCCGATCTTTTAGGATAAATTTCTTCTCCATTAGGAAGTATTATTGGGAAATACATACTTGGTCTATCCTCCCTCCTATCACCTTGTCCCCACTGGCGCAAATGCTCTCTTCTATATGTACTCTTTTTATCTTTATAATTACCCGTTCCTTGAATATTAACAACAGGCTTCATTTTTACCTTAGTTGCGTCCTTGGAATAGCATTCTATGATATTCATGGTTTAATTCAACTTGTTTTGTAGTACCACCTTTTCCACTTCTTCCTGACCAAATAAAAGTTACAATATGATTGGATTCATGAAAAATTTCGTCCATTATCAATCGCAAATGGTATTGCTCATTTTCATCTATATTCACAAAAATCACCCCGTCATCACTCAACAACTCCCTCAGCAATTTCAGTCTCGGAGTCATCATGCAGAGCCATTTGTCGTGGCGGGTGAGGTTATCTTTGCCTACTTCCTTGCGGAGCCAGTCCTTTATGAGCGGGCTGTTCACATTGTCGCTGTAAATCCAGCCTTCATTGCCTGTATTGTAAGGCGGGTCAATACAGACGACTTTCACCTTGCCTGCATACAGGGGCAACAGGGCTTTCAAGGCCAGTAAGTTATCACCTTCGATAATGAGGTTGCCGTTTGACTTTTCAGGGTGAAAGTGCAGTTTTGAAACTTCCTCAAGTGTGTGGTAAGGAACGGATAGGTGGTGATTCCAGATGATATTTTTCCCTTTAAATTGCAAGGTTGGCATAAATTTCCTTTACTCCATCAAATTCCATTTTGTCCCCATTTTTCTTTAACACATTTTTTCGCGGGGATGTACGGCTAACTCTCGTATATAGATAAATTCTTTAAAAATGCTTCGCTTATTTCTTGAGTATCTTTCATTTATCAGTTGTTTTACTCATGGTGAGAGCCAATTTGTACTCTTCCTCATAAGGTAATTGGAGCCGTTCAACCATTTCGGGTATTGCCAAAGACCAGCTCACATAGTAATAGGCAAGTATTTGATAGCCTGAAAATATTTTTCCGGGAATAGAATTAATTGTGTAATCATTTTTATCGGGTCTGTAGCCTTGTGTGCCCTGCATAGCAATTTCAAAGGCTATTTTCTTTATTTCCTTCTTTGGCATTCCCTCAAAATACTGTATAGCGCCAACCATAAACATGACCACCGCCATGTTAATTCCCATAGACTCTTGGGTCTTTTGGAACTTGTCCACCTCTATTCGCTTGCGGAGGTCTTTGGATTCCAACTCGTATGAGCCCTTCCCGGTAGATTCTAAATGGTTGTCAATAGCTGTTCTTTTGGTGCGATATTCCCTTTCGTTAACCAACTCAAAATATTCATCCAACTGTAACTCTTTTGCCCAGCGCAATACTAATTTATATTCTTTTGCAGGAATTCTGTCATTTTTGCATTGCGCATACTCATCATAAAAGGAGAGCGCCTGCTTTAATTCCAGGGGTGAGGCATGAAAGTCCCTAATTAAATCAATGCCGTACAATTCCTTAAATTGAATTGCATTTACCATGTTATAAATTTTACTTTTTGAAAGAATGTCTTTCGGTGAATGATCTACTATCTTTTTATCGGTAACGGCCGTTAAGCCTTCCTGGATCAAACTGAACAACGACAGAAATTGATAAGGTCTTAACTCGGCGTATTCATGGTAAATTAAGTTTTCAATAAAAAGGTCAATAGGAGTATTGTAGATTTGTCTGTTCATTCCTTCAAAGAGACTTGAGCAATAATTAGCAATAGCATTTTCCGCAATACCCATTTTGTGGAATTTTCTTATGGTTGCTTCTAACCCTTTAATAAATTTTGCCTTGTTCTCTTGTGTTGATATAAAAAGTAAGTTTAAATTATCTTTCCTTGCTTCAATGATTAATTCCAGATGCGCAAGTTCGTGCATTATCAGGTGTTCACCTGCAGGATAATCAGGCTTATAGCGGATTACATGGTTCTTTCTATTATAGTTCTCAGCTAACTCAAATTTAGCTGCCGTAAGAATTTTGGTATCCTCAATTAATTCGATTTCAGTCCCCCCTTCAAATTCCAATTTATGAAGATACCCTTTTACAATTTTCTCTCCATCTCCTCTTTGAACAATCCTTTTGGCAATTTCAAGGGCTTGTTTGACTGAATTTTGATAGAGCATATCTTTGTTCTTGTTTAATTTAATCGATTCTATAGCGCTGGAAAATGCCGATGGTAAATCATTCTCCATTTCCGCAATCATAGCCAAAGCAAAATGCGTATTCGGATAATCTCTCTTTATTTTTAATGCTTCATAGAAGTATCTTTTTGCTTCTTCAGTTTTCCCTTGCTGCATCAGATTGGCACCGATATTGTTTATAGCAATATTGTCATTAGGATTTGTTTTTAATGCCTGATCGTAATATTTCAGAGCAGTGGGGATATCGTGTTTATATTTTGCAAAAATATTTCCCATCATTAATAGCGCCCATCCATTTTTTGAATCCCAGCGTAAGGCGTCAATTAATGAATTAATGGCCTCGTCTTGGGCGCCTTCATCAGACAGGATTTGACCGTAAATCCTGTGATATTCTGAGTTGGCAGGATTCTTCTTTATCAGATCGTCTAATAGTTTCTTTGCTTCTGAATACTTCCTTTTTTCGCAAAGAGCTACAACCTTTCTGTAATCTGTTTCCTGGGAAAGAATAGTTGGCGTGTCGATTTCTATGGTTACCCACCCGTCACTGATTGATACTTTTGGTTTATAGGGGCCGTAGGTGTAAAACTTTTCTAACTTACTAATGATTTGATCATTACCTCCTCCCACCAGATCAGGAAACATGATAAATAAAAAATCGTCTATTTTGTGTACAATTCGCATGTAATGCCTTCCTTGTCGCTTTCTCAAGCGTTGCGCTTGATTGTTGAATGTGCCTTATATCGCAATAGAAAAGGCCGGTCTGCGGGATTTTCACTTCCACGATCTGAGGCGTATCCTTGCAACATGGTTAGCACAAAAAAGAGTTGATGTTTATAAAATTTAAAGGCAACTGGATCATCATGACATACGGATGACTCAGCAATACAGTCATCATAGCCCAGATAGTTTGAGAGATGGAGTTCAGGTTTAGAAGCTGACTGCAATTTAACTACAGTTGAGAAAAGGCGAGAAGTGTCAAATGCCTGAAATCATTGATTTTAGTGGTCGGGGTGGCGGGATTTGAACCCACGACCTCTTGAACCCCATTCAAGCGCGCTAGCCAAGCTGCGCTACACCCCGACACCAGCTTATTATAGTATCTTTTTAACGATTATCAACCCAAATCTCTTTGAAATACTTTGACATTAATCTTGTTTTCTACTATAATTTGCCGTAATCTACAGAGAAGAGCACCTTCTGCCCTCATGCACTCTATCTTTAATCCTTTTTAAACAAATTGCATGGATAAAAAAAATAAAACCAAGAAATCACGCTTTTCAATTGGATATGTCCTGATTTTCCTGGCAATTATGTACATAGTGCAGATATTCTTATCCCCAAAGGCCGAAGAAATATCCTACAGTCAGTTCAGGCTCTATCTTAAGAATGGCTATATATCCGATTGTACGGTAGGTCCAAACCTTATTCGGGGCCATTACAACAAATTATCTGCCGAGGGTGACAAAGCAGAGAAAATTGCATTCGTTACCGTACCAGTACAAGACACAGAGCTCGTCAACGAACTGGAATCGCAGAAGGTTAGATTTAAGGGCGCTGCCGAGAATAGTTTCCTAAAAAATATTCTGATGTGGTGGGTCTTTCCGTTCGGCATTATGGCGTTAGGATGGTTCTTCCTCTTTAAAAAAGTTGGAGGGATGGGTTCGCCATTTATGTCCTTCGGGAAGGCAAAAATAAAATTGTATTCTGATAACGGTTCACAAAAGACAACCTTTATCGATGTGGCGGGATGCGACGATGCGAAAGAAGAATTAAAGGAAATCATCGAGTTTCTTTCGTATCCGGAGAGATTTCAAAAACTGGGAGGGAAAATTCCCAAAGGCGTCCTCCTGATCGGTCCGCCGGGGACCGGCAAAACGCTCCTTGCAAGGGCAGTCGCGGGCGAGGCAGGTGTCCCGTTTTTTTCAATTAGCGGTTCTGACTTTGTAGAAATGTTTGTTGGAATGGGCGCTGCCCGGGTGCGGGATATGTTTGAGCAGGCAAAGGCAAAGGCCCCGTGCATTGTTTTCATTGACGAGATTGACAGCGTTGGCCGTCAACGCGGCACAGGACTCGGCGGCGGCCACGACGAACGCGAACAGACCCTCAACCAACTCCTGGCAGAGATGGATGGTTTCAATTCACAAAAAGGGGTTATTATTGTTGCAGCAACCAACCGACCAGACGTACTGGACAGCGCATTGCTTCGCCCAGGACGCTTCGACCGTCAAATAACTGTTGACAGGCCAGACCTTATTGGCCGTGAGGCGATTCTGTCAGTTCATGCTAAGAATGTAAAGATAGATTCCGATGTCAGTTTAAAGGTTATCGCAAAACGCACTGCGGGCTTTTCCGGGGCAGATCTGGCAAATGTCATTAACGAAGCAGCTCTCCTTGCCGCGCGGCATAATAAAAATTCTGTCGGGATGGAGGAACTGGAGTCCTCTATCGACAGGGTGCTGGCTGGGCCGGAACGGAAGAGCAGAATTATGAGTGACAGTGAAAAGAAGGCGGTTGCAATTCACGAGGCAGGCCATACCCTGATAGCCGCATTACTGCCCAACACTGATCCGGTGCACAAAGTGTCTATTATCCCCAGGGGAACCGCTGCACTGGGATATACCATGCAGTTGCCGCTGGAAGACAAATACCTGACTACCGAACCTGAGATTCTCGACACCCTCTGTGTGCTCCTGGGCGGTCGTGCTGCGGAAGAGCTGGTACTCCAGAAAATATCAACCGGCGCTCAAAATGACCTGGAAAAGGTTTCGCAATTGTCCCGAAATTACGTATGCCGGTTTGGTATGAGCAGGAAACTCGGACCACAGACTTTTGGCAGACAATCAGGAAACATCTTCCTCGGACACGATCTTGTTCAGGAAAAGGAGTACAGCGAAAAAACCGCCGTTGTCATTGATGAAGAGGTTACCAGCATTATCATGGGAAGCTATGAAAGGGTCAGGAAACTGCTAAATGACAACCGTGATAAACTGGACATGCTGGCGAAGAAATTAGAAGAGGAAGAAGTGCTGGATGGCGATCAGGTGCTCGAATTGTTACAGATAGAAAAGAAACACTCCAGAATGCACAAAGAAACGGAAATTGCCCCAATCGAACAACCGCAGCAGACACTGCAATACCTGCAGAAAGAGATCGGGAAAAAAGAGTAATTCTGAATTTATTTTGCCGCTTGCACTTCTGACAGAAGGGCATGGGGAAGATTAAAGTTGGAGTAGACATTTTGCACATCATCATGATCTTCGAGTGCCTCCATAAGGCCGAGTACTTTGCGGCCCGAGGATTCATCTAAATCGATATTGTTTTTTGGTATCCAACTTGCCTCGGCTGTTTCTACTTTTATGTTTTTACTCTCAATGATCTTCTTTACTGCATCTAAGTTTGCTTGTGAACAGGTAACCTGAAAAACATCGCCTACCCTCTGTAAATCCTCCGCACCTGCATCCAAGATCAACATCATAAAATCATCTTCATTGAGATTATTGCCAGGCACTATAATAAGTCCCTTTTTCTCGAACATCCAGGACACACAGCCAGCTTCTCCCATATTACCGCCAAATCGATCAAATATCTTTCGTATTTCAGGGGCAGTTCTGTTTTTATTGTCTGTTAGAATTTCGATCATTAAGGCAACGCCGTGAGGACCGTATCCCTCGTACATACACTCAAACAACTCTAATCCCCCACCCTCTCCCGTACCTTTCTGAATCGCCCTTTCTATATTTTCTTTGGGCATATTGACTGAGCGTGCCTTACTTATGGCAAACTGTAACTTTGGATTCATATCCGGATCGCTGCCGCCTTTTCTGGCAGCTACGGTAATCATGCGCGCCACCTTAGAGAAGACTTTGCCCTTTTTAGCATCAGCAGCACCCTTTTTATGTTTTATACTTGCCCAATGTGAATGTCCGGCCAATTTTTGTTATTTCTCCCGAAACTATTTATAAAAAACTTACGGCTGAATACTACTTTTAATCTCTGTATGATGCTGTTTGACCTTTATGCTTGTTTCTTCAATGGAAATCAAGCTCTTTATTTTTTCCAATTTTGTTGTAATATTCTTTACTTGTACGCTATTAAGTGAATTGTTATATAAAATTTGTGCCCTTTCCCATGCATTAATAGCTTCATTCCATTGTCCTAAACTATAATGGACATCTCCGATATGCTCATAGATATCGGGTTCTTCCAGGAATTGAACTGCCTCTGTTAATTTTTGAAGCGCTGCAATCAAGTAGTCATTCCTTCCCTCTGCCTGAGCCTTTTTATAATATGCCCAACCAAGGCTATCAAGGTATGCCCCATTTTGGGGTTGTGCTTTTAATGCCTTGTTAATAAGCTGTATTGCCACATCCAAATTCTTATTGTTTTCTACAAATAAGTAGCCCAGAAAGTTGTTTGCCTCGTGAAAATCAGGATCGAGTTTCAATGTCATTTTCAATTCTTCTTCTGCCTTATCGAATTTTTGCTCTTCATAATAAAGATTTGCTAACAGGAAATGAACGTCCCTCATTGTCTCTTTGTCCAAAGGAATCAACTTCATGCTTTCAATGACTGCGATTGCGTCGTTGATTTTTCGTTGATTTCTGTAAATTTGGCATAACAGAAAATATTCCTTTGGATGCTTGCTTCCTGCATCTATACTGTTTTTCAGGATTTCCTGGGCTTTCCCAATTTCCTCACTTTTTTTGGATTCATTTTTTGTCTTCCCATATATCTCAGACAGAGCGAGGTGCATTACCCAATTATCAGGTTCTTTTTGCAAAAAGATTTTTGACTCTTTTATTGCATTATCATAGTCGTTGAGCGCATCGTAACAGAGGGTAAGATAAAAACTGGCAAAGCCTAACTTTGGATCAGCCTCTTTTGCCTTTAAAAAATATTCCAATGCCTTTTTAATATCATTTTTTTCAAAATATCTCTGGCCGATATCATGGTATATCTTTACCGGTTCACTGACGAGCTTCATATCGAACATAGCCCTGTAGCATTCTATGCCCTTTTCCATCATACCTTCATTCATATAAAGGTTTGCAAGCCGGTAGAGGGCGTCAGCCAGGAATACGTTGTCTAGTTTTGTTGTCTTACATCGACGCGCATATTCGTACTCTTCAATGGCCTTCTTATTTTTCCCGGTAGTTTCATACAAGGTAGCCAGCGTGTAATGCACGCTAAACTCATTTGGCCTGATTTCAGCTAATTTTTCTAGATATTTGATCGCCTTTTCATTTTTGCCCAACTGGAAATAACATGCGGCTAAATGTTGAATAATTCTTTCAGAAGAGGGGTCTAACTGAATTGCCTTTTCAAAATTGCCAACCGCAGTTTCCCAATCTCTATCCAGCATGGAAAAATAACCAGCACAGAAATAGGAATATGCCTTTTCCTTGTCACACAGTGCCCTGTCTTCGCCGGTGGTTGACGACTGATTGCCGTATTTAGCGGTGACACTCCTGCATCCGGAAGAACCAAAAGCAACAAGGATTATGAAGGCAAAAATAACAGGAAAAACTCGGATAAACAACATTTCATACTTCTTCGTATATACTTAATATGTCGTAATCCCTCGTATACTAAAGAATTACTTTATTTAAAGGATACTCAATGATCCCTTCAGCTCCAGCCCGTTTCAGTTCAGGGGTAATATTCCTTGCTACCGTTTCATCCAGCACAGTTTCAATTGCATAGCCTGCCCCTTCAGATAATGTCGAAACGGTAGGCTTTCTCAGGGCAGGTAATTTTTTTAACACCTGTTCCAGTGAACCGTTCGGGACATTCATCTTTAACCCAACCTTTGCACGGGCAATAATTGCCCCTTCAAAAAGCATAGCAAGATTCTCGATTTTTGTCCGTTTCCATTCTTCCTTCCATGCATGATGATTTGCAATGAGTTGAGTTGAGGATTCCATAACGGTATCAAGAATGCGAAGCTTGTTTGCCTTCAAACTGCTGCCCGTTTCGGTGAGTTCTACAATCGCATCAACAAGGTCAGGGGCCTTGGCCTCGGTTGCACCGTGAGAAAACTCAATATCAGCGACTACTCCGCGATCTGCGAGGTATTGCCGTGTCACATTCACCAGTTCCGTCGCGATCCTTTTATTCTGCAAATCGTTCACGGAACGTATGGTTGAATTTTCGGGAACAGCAAGGACCCATTTTATCTTTGTTAACTGTTGCTTGGCATACACAAGATTCACAACAACCCTGACGTCTGCACCAGATTCCTTTACCCAATCAGCACCTGTCAGACCAACGTCAATAATACCTCTTTCAACATATCTGGACATATCCTGCGGACGGATTAATCTGACAGAAATTTCTTCATCATCAATCGAGGGATAATATGACCGGGGACTTACACGGACGGTATATCCTGCCTTTCTCATCATTTCGATGGTTGCTTCCTGAAGACTGCCTTTCGGTAAACCCAAATGTAATTTTTTCATTCGTCTCATTCACCTTTTATTGTTATTTCGTTCTCTTTAACTGCCTCGTCAATAAGCTTTGAAATATGCAGACTTTTTTTAATCGATTCATCCAGATAAAATGTCAGATGCGGGGTGTATCGTATCTGCAAATGTGCACCTACTTTTCCCTGAATAAATCCCCTCGCATGTTCCAACCCCCGCATGGTTTTTCTCTGCGTAGAATCATCACCCAGGATTGAGATATACACCTTTGCATTTTTCAGATCAGGCGCAATTTCAACCTTCGTTACAGTGATAAAACTTATCCGTGGGTCCTTCAGTTCATAGAGGATAACTTTACTTACTTCCTGTTTAACAGATTCTGCCAATCGCTCGATTCTTCTTGAAGTCATAATAGCCCCCTTCTTTTTGCAAACAAACAGAGGTATACATTCATTGCAAGGGATTTAAAATTACACATACCGTGTACGGAAGGATTTAAATAAATTCGAGTTGATGATCAACAAGCTCAACTGAAGTTGTGACCCTAAACATATTAAGCAAGCTCGACAAGGTGCTGTTCACAAAGTTTTTGTCGTTTCCTATCATTGCAACCCCTAGCCGGGAATATTGGCAATGATCCAAAGCGCCAATTTCAGATATTGAGACGTTATAGTTATTTTTGATACGGTCCTTCAGACTTTTTATAATACGGCGCTTGTCTTTTAATGTACTTGCGCTCCTGATCACCAATCGGATATTTAAAACACCGACGATCGAATCATCAGATTTGTGAAATTCCAGATTCATTGCGCGACAAGCTAGAATTATAGTACTTATTCTCTACTCCCGTTAGGCAATGGATAAAGATTTTTCTAAAATACAAATTTACAAATTAACTTCTGTTTACACTCCTTAGACTGCCAGGGTTCTGGCAATTTTCTGTACTTCATATGCCTCCACAATATCTCCCACTTTAATATCATCATAATTCGCAATTTTCAGCCCGCATTCAAATCCTGCCCGGACCTCCCTGACATCATCTTTCACTATCTTTAAGGACTCCAGTTTCCCGTCGTAGATAATAATGGTATCGCGAATCAAACGAACGGAGGAATTCCTGGTGATTTTACCTGTTTTAACATAACAACCAGCGATATTACCGAACTTTGAGATATTGTAGACTTGCCGTATTTCGACCTGTCCCAATACCACTTCTTTAGATTCCGGTTCTAACATACCCTCCATGGCGGATTTTATTTCGTTCGTTGCATCATAGATAATTTTGTAAAGCCTGATGTCTACTCCTTTTTCTTCGGCAAGTATGCGTGCCTTGTCCTCGGTCGTCACATAAAATCCAATCACAATTGCATCCGATGCATCTGCAAGGAGTACGTCTGATTCTGTAATCCCGCCGACGCCGCAATGTAATATTTTCACCTTGATCTCAGATGTAGAAAGTTCTCCCAATGTCTTTTTGAGTACCTCGACGGAACCCTTATAATCAGCCTTTAATATCACCTTGATTTCCTTTACGTTACCTTCCGCAATCTTGGAATACAGGCTGTCTAATGTAACGTGCTGATGCTTCGTCAGTGAAGTTTCACGTTCTTTCTTTCGTCTCTCCTGAGCTATTTCCCTTGCCTTTTGTATGTCATTAACCACATAGAATTTATCTCCGGCTTCAGGGACCTCGGAAAAATCGGAGACGGATACGGGTGTACTCGGGCCGGATTCTTGTACCTCGACACCCCTGTCGTTCGTTATAAGGCGCGCCCTGCCAAAGGTTTTACCGCAAAGGATAATGTCACCCTGGCGCAAGGTTCCGTCTTGTATTAAGACGTTAGCAACAACTCCCCGGCCTTCGCTTAAATGCGCCTCCATCACAACTCCCCGTGCCGGGTTCTTGGGGTTTGCTTTCAATTCCAGAATTTCGGACTCTAACAGAAGCCTTTCAAGAAGGGTGTCAATTCCCTTTTTCGTTACAGCAGAAGTCTCAACAAACTGTGTGTTTCCACCCCATTCCTCCGGGTTTAAATCTAAACTTGCAAGTTGCTGTTTGACCCGTAATGAATTGGCGCCGGGTTTATCAATTTTATTCACAGCCACTACAATGGGAACATTCGCGGCCTTGGCATGATTCAGTGCCTCCTCCGTCTGCGGCATCACCCCATCATCGGCTGCCACGACGAGCACTACCACATCGGTGATATTTGCCCCCCTTGCCCGCATCGCTGTAAATGCCTCATGCCCCGGCGTATCAAGAAATACCACATGCTTTCCGTTCATTTCCACCTTATATGCACCAACATGCTGCGTAATCCCGCCTACCTCTCCCGCAGCCACGTTTGATTGCCGGATACTGTCAAGAAGTGATGTCTTCCCATGATCAACATGTCCCAAAAAAGTTACAATTGGCGCACGATACACCATATCCTCGGTTTTTGTGGATACCTGCTCGGTTATAAAATCAAGTTCTTCTGCGGCCTCCTTTTTTCTGATTTCAATCTCCACCCCATATTCAATGCCTAACATCTGCACAATCTCTTCGCTCAATATCTGATTAATTGTTGAGCGTACATTATGTTCGAGAAGTAACTTGGTAATAATCTCATTCGCGCGAATCCCCAGCTTAGATGAAAGGGTTTTTACGGTTATTGGTGGCTCCATAACAATTTTTGTTTCTTTCTCTTTTACCGACGGTTTTTTTTGCTCTGCAACCTCCGCTGCGAGTTCTTTTCTCTTAACCGGCACAACACCAGGATGCGGTTTTTTCTTCCAGTAGGTTTTTACGGGGGTCACTTTTACAATCCGGTGTTGCGGTGCGCCTTTGGGTATTATGACAATTTTGCCTGGCTGAACAACCTTCACACCGCTCGTGGTTTGTACTGTTCCCGTTTCTTCTTTTCTTTGTTCGACAGGGGGTGTCGGTGGGATCTCTTTTTCTTTGAGTACTTTGGATGCCTCTTTTGCGGGAGTTACCTTTGTGCCTCGTTGGAATAATTGTCTTATCATTTCCGCTTGCTCAGAAGCCAGTGTATTCGCATGATGAGTAATGTGAGCCAATCCCTTTTCATGACACTTATCAATCAAGAGGCTACTCTTTACCCCTAGCTCTTTTGCAAGTAAACTGATCCGAATTTTTCCCATTTAAACTCCTAACGAAAAGAAACATGAGAAACACAGACAAACAGCCCCTTCTTTATTACCCGCAGGGACAGGGTTTGTCCGTGCCACCCCAAATGCCACTTAAATAAAATAAAAGTCCTAAACGAACAAGACAACCTTCTGACATGGTTATACTTCCTCTTTTTTTCCCCCGTCTGTTTTAACGTGTTCTGAATGCCCTGCCTTTGTCGTATTTGGATGATCAGATGGCCTTTTGTTTGGTTCGGCAACTTCCGTGAGTTCCACCGCGTTGTTTTTCTGCCTCTCTTCAAATTCTGATTCTGTTATGATATCAATATCCCAGGCAGTTAACCGTGATGCAAGCCGCACATTTTGTCCCCTTTTACCGATTGCCAGAGAAAGTTGATCATTTGGCACCACAATAGTAGCAACCTGATTCTCTGCCGACAAAATAATCCCAGAGACTTCTGCAGGTTTCAGTGCATTCGGCAACAATATCTCGGGCTCATCACTCCACCTGATAATATCGATCTTCTCGCCGTTTAGTTCATCCACAATATTCTTAATACGGGACCCGCGCACACCAACACATGCACCAACACAATCCACGTTCGGATCAGCTGAAGCCACAGCGATCTTCGTCCTGTGACCAGGCTCTCTCGACAGTGCTTTAATTTCAATGGTATTTTCAGCAATTTCTGGTACTTCCAATTCAAACAGTCTCCGGACAAAATCAGGATGTGTCCTTGAAAGTGATATCCTTACCCGCGTTCCTACCTTCTTTACATCCAGGACAATCGACCGAACTCGTTCACTCGTGTTGTAATGCTCATCTGCAATTTGTTCTGATCTATGCAAAATGCCTTCCGTTTTACCCAGGTTAACAACCATTGTAGGTCCTTCGAACCGTTGCACTGTACCACTGACAATGGCACTCTTACGGCTGGCAAAATCCTCATATATCACGTCTCGTTCAGCCTCTCGTATCTTCTGGATAATGACTTGTTTCGCCGTTTGTGCTGTAATCCTGCCCAGCTCCGAAGGGTCGATTATGCGCTCGCCTTCTTTCGCCAAAATCTCCCCTGTATTTCTGTCAATTTGAATAGAAACCGGATCCGATGATTTAAAATGCTTTCGGGCTGCAATAGTAAGAGCAGCCTCTATGCCTTGAAACACAACATCCTTGGCAATTTCTTTATCCCTGTGTAAACTATCGACTAAGCGTAATAAACTTTCTTTATCCATAACCACCTTTTTATTTTATTATTTGGCAGATTGAAGGCATCATGAAAATCAATATTCTAGAGAGAGATTTTCTAATCCTCAAAACAAAAAAGTGGGTTATCCCCACTTTTCGCAATCTACTCCTCACCTTTAGCCTGTCTTTTACTTCTGCAAAAAAACTTTAAGGATAACTCATCCTTTTTATCCCCTGATGCATAATAATTAATAGTTCTGAAGTATAGTAGTGTATAACTTTAACAAAAAGAACCTATATTGTCAAGTTTGTTTTTGCCGTGCGAGTTACCTGCAAGTGGATACAAGTACTCATTCAATTACCGTTTAAAATCTCTTTGATATTCAAAATTTAATTTGCTAATATTTGAGCAGAGGAAATAATAATATCTTATGATAATCATCATCGACAATTACGACTCATTCACCTATAATCTGGTACAGCAAATCGGCGCATTTGGCGCACGGATGGAAGTCTTCAGAAATAACAAAGTCTGCCTTGAAGAAATAGAACAAAAAAAGCCAGACCACATCATCATATCGCCGGGGCCTTGCACACCCCGTGAAGCGGGTATCTCCAATGATATCATAAAGCGCTTTTCGGGCAAGATCCCAATCCTCGGAGTTTGTCTTGGTCACCAGTGTATCGCTTACGTATATGGCGCTGACGTGGTCCGTGCCAGAAGGCTTATGCACGGCAAGACGTCTATGATAAAACACGATAATAAAACAATTTACCGGGGACTTTCCAATCCCTTCGAGGCAACACGGTATCATTCTCTCATTGTCAAAGAAGACACACTGCCTGATTGCCTTGAAGTTACTGCTAGGGCAGACGAAGACGAGATCATGGGTATTCGGCATAAAGAATATCCTTTAGAGGGGGTACAGTTCCACCCAGAATCCTTTTTGACTGAAGAAGGGCCCAAACTTCTTAAAAATTTCCTGACTCTCTAGTTACCTGATTGTCACTTAGAACTAAAGGAAAACACATTTGGCTGTAGTCTCCGGCAGCGAAAAAAATTTTACCGACCAGCTTATCGCAGCCATCCGCAGGAAAAATAGCTGTGTAGTTGTAGGGCTGGACCCCCATTTAAAACTCATTCCGGATTCCATCAAACAAAACTTTTCTCACATACAAAATCAGGCACTTGAATATGCTGCGCGTGTCATTCTGGAATTCAACGTACAGGTTATCGATATCATCACACCGCTCGTGGGCATCGTCAAACCTCAAATTGCGTTTTATGAACTTTATGGCTGGTGGGGTGTATGGGCCTATGCAGAAACCATTAAATACGCCAAACAAAAAGGATTGATCGTAATTGGCGATGTAAAAAGGGGTGATGTGCCCAGCACTGCTGAGGCATACGCCGATGCCCACATTGGAGAGGTACAGATAGGCACTGCCATTGAAACTCCGTTCGCCGCCGATGCCATAACCGTTAATCCGTATCTGGGGTCAGACAGCGTGATCCCTTTTATCCAGGCGGCAAAAAAATATAATAAAGGTGTATTTATTCTTGTTAAAACGTCGAATCCAGCCTCCGGCGAATTTCAAGACCTCATGTGTGGAGGAAGAAAACTTCATGAAATTATTGCAGAAAAGACACATGTATGGGGGAATGACCTTACAGGCAAAGAAGGGTACAGCGCTCTTGGAGCCGTTGTGGGGGCTACCTTTTCGCACGAAATATTGACGTTACGGAAGATTATGCCCAAAGCTTACTTTCTTGTGCCCGGTTACGGCGCCCAGGGAGCCACAGCCAGAGATATCGAATACTGTTTCAACCCTGACGGGCTCGGAGCCATTATCAACGCCTCCCGTTCCATCCTCTATGCATACAATATCTCTCCCTGGAAGGAAAAATACGGCATAAGCGCATGGAAAGAAGCCGCCAGGGCGGCGGTAATAAAGATGAATGAAGAGATAAGAAATACCCTCAAATCGTAATTGTTCAGCCAAAAATCAATATACATTCAAAATCGCTTAAGCGCAAGCGTCAAGCCATCGGCTATCGGAATCAAACTTAGTTCTATCCTCTTATCCTGATGGAGTTTCTCATTAAGAGAACGAATGGCAACGGTATCTCTATCCATAACCTCGGAATCGACAACCTGTCCCGACCAAAAAACATTGTCGATGACGATAAGGCCGCCAGGACGCAGCAGATCAAGGGCACGTTCGTAATAACCGTCATAGTTAACCTTGTCTGCATCGATGAACACGAAATCAAAGGTGCCTGCCTGATTATTTATGCAAAGCTTGTCCATCGTCTCAATCGCGGGCGACAGGTATAGATCAATCTTTTCCGAAACACCAGCTTTTTGCCAATAACGCCTGGCCGTCGCAGTCCATTCCTTGTTCACATCGCAAGCAATCATTTTTCCATGGGAGGGCAGTGCAAGGGCAATACAAAGAGAACTATAGCCGGTATAGACCCCAACTTCCAGCGCCTTTGTTGCCCCCATCAGTTTAACCAGAAGCGACATAAATTGCCCTTGTTCAGGGGATATCTGCAGATACGTCATAGGATCGTGAGATGTCTCCTCTCGTAATTGACGGAGGATTTCCGGTTCACGGAGTGAGACCGAGAGCATATACTCATACAATTTATCGGAAAGGAAGAGTGTTTTATTTGACATAGGTTTTCCCCTGAATAAGGTGTTTTTGCAATTTCTTTGATTTTGGGAGATGGCCGGGAATTACTTGTAGTTTTCTGAGCAGTCGTAAATTATCTTCACTCCTTTTGTCACTTTCGGGAATCTCTAATATTTTTGGTATATTAAGAAACCTTGTGTCTTTCATAATTGCATGGAAAACTTCCAACCCTAGTTCCCCTTCCCCAATACAGGCGTGGCGGTCGCTGCAGGAACCTAAATTTGTTTTGGAATCATTTATATGGATCGTTTTAACTTTCTGCAGTCCAATTATTGTATCAAATTCCCTGAGAACTGTTTCATAGCCTTCATAACCTCTTATGTCATATCCAGCCGCATAGACATGGGCTGTGTCGAAACAAACACCAGAAACGCACGGATTGTTGACACCTTCAAGAATGTATGCAATCTCTTCAAAAGTAGCGCCGATCACAGTCCCCTGGCCGGCCATGGTCTCTAAAAGTATTTGAGATCCCTGATTGCCGGCCACACCTAAAATAGCATGTAGGGCCTCAATTGTCCTCTTCATGCCGTCTTCTTTATCCGATTTCCCGCAACTTCCCGGATGGAGAACCAGGAAATTTACGCCAAATTGCCCCGCCCTGGATAATTCAATACGTAATCTCTCCTTTGATTTTTGCCAGAGCCTCTTATCGGAGGAGGCCAGATTTACCAAATAGGGAACATGGGCAACAACCTTTTTGATAGGGCTGTCCTGCCATGCAAATCTGAACCCAAGGACTTCCTCTGTCGATAACTCTGGCACATCCCACCTGCGGGATAGAGTCACATAGATTTGAATGCATTCACACCCCCATTTTGTGGCCCAGGAAAAACCCTTTGATAATCCGCCTATTGTCGGAACGGTGCACCCTAGCATAATCAGTTTTATTATAACGGATGTTCACCAAAGACAAAAGGATAAATTTGCCGTAAAAGCCTTATATTTATTGACTTTTGAGGCGAACAAGAAGTTTTTTCCTCGTGACTACCCGTATCTTCCGGCATGGCAAGGCCTCTGATAATTCACGTGATTGTTGCCGCGGGCGTGGTATATTCTGACAACGCGCATTTTGGCCCTTAACGATCATTTCCATTGAACAAATGGTTGCCAATAGTTCAAGACCCCCTTCCACCGTGAAATCAAAGCCCACCCACGCATCACGCAACCTCCGGATTATCAGGCACGCAAGCATTACCACAAACACATGCCCTCGCGTACTCTCCTCTCTTCTCCACATACACAGGGTGAACATCCGTTAAAATGGAACCCCTGCTAGAAAAAGCCGCTGATTCTTCTTTGAGTCAATCGATAAGACACCGGATTTCTCAAGGAGTCAAGAAAGTTTCTACCTTTGAGGAACTGCTCATTGTATGCCTTGAATTTGCTGAGGTTGTAACCGATGCTACAGAGCAACAAAGGCGAAGTCCGAAAAAGAGGATACAAAAGAAATACTATTCCGGAAAGAAGAAACGGCATACCATCAAGACGCAAATTACAATAAATACCAAGGGGAATATTCTTAAGATAAGTAAAAGCTACCCGGGAAGAGTTCGTGATTATAACATCTTCAAGCAGGAGAATCCGGCTGAACAATTGCCAAAGACTTGTCTCGAACGAATGTGAGAGAAGAGTGTCCATTATGGAGACCGTGGATACGCTGGCGCTCCGAATAACTCCTCTGACCATATGATTATACTGCCGGTAAAGAGACGACGCAATCGTAAGAGCTTGAGTCTTTCGGAAAAGCGTTTTAACAGGAACCATTCCCGAATACGTATTCTCGTTGAACATGTGTTAAGTCGTATGAAGAAATATTAAATCCTTGCTCAGGTGTATCGCCACAAAATAACCGATTACAGTCGAAGATTTCGAAACATTGCTGCACCTCGTCAACTTCAGGCTGGCATCTCATGCTATTTAGAATATGCCATAGCCTTAAGGTTGTTTTAAGTGGCATAAATACGCGATATGCCTATTGAATATCATCAATGTGTTAGTGATTACATATTTGTCAAAAAAACGATACTAACTGACTATATTAAATACTTGTGCATTATGGCTGGGGTGAACAGCCTTTTTAATCGACAATCGACCAAGAAAGTGCCAGAACTTTAATACCACTTATTAAGTCACTCCGCCAAGTGTTACACTTCAGGGTTGAATGTGCCATCCATTTCAAAACCTAAATTTTCTGACAATTGATGCGTGAAGGCTTGACCCAGTGACCACCTTATTTCCATTACCCCTCCTTTGTTGATTCCTTTGCGGCCGTGGTTAATTCATCTGCAGTTTTGCCTGTTTCTTCCTCCCACAATATTTCTATTTCCCGTTTTACCCTCTTATCAGCTTCGGAATCACCACAACTTTTATATTGTTTAAGAAGAACCTTTTCTTTTTCAGCAGGGGCTTTTCCGCTTATAGAATTTTTAATTTTAAATGTTCTTACTGTTGCTTCTGCGGCAGCTCCCATTTTTCTTAGTGCCTCAATCTTATCTGCATCCGACTGTCTTGATTGAATCAATATATCACCCAGAGATCCTTGAACATTTGTGCTTATTTGATCAAGTATTGCACGATCTACAGCTTTTGCAGGTTTTGAAATCGTCAAGACAGCATATGTTTTATCTTCGAAATCTTTGCCGCCTACTGTTAGCCTCCCAGTAGTTGCGTCAAAGAGAACCTGCGGCGATTCAAATTCCTTTTTTGCATCAACTTCACTTCTCTTATCAAACCACCACCACCGATTTAATATTACACGGTCTTTATCCTCCCTTTTCACTATCACTAAATCGCTTGCTTCCAGCGGTGCAACCAATGATGCCGTTCCCACATAATAATTCTTTTCAATGTCTGACAACGGATAAAGAGTAATTTCCTGGGAAAGTTCAAGATCGTCCTGGTTTGTATTAATAATATACTGCATGATAGAAGATACCGTTTCTATTGCCGTGCCATATTGTGGTTGTGCAGCACTGGCAAAAGAAGAAACAGTTTTCAAGACTTCTGAAAGTACTTCATTGTTTTTCTTGTCCAATTCAAATACATAGAACTTTATTGTTATGGGATGACCTTCGAAGTGGATGGGGCCATATAACATATTTCCAGCCATATTTAAATATGAACTTGATGGTTGGTTTAATCTGTGGAAGGCCACTCTTTTCAGTACTTTTGTCTCATCAACCACATCATATACCTCTGCATACACAATAACATCGAAATCCCAAATGGACTGTATGTACTTCAAATAAAGGGTTTTCAAAGAAATAGCAACAACATCGGAAGGCAATTTTATACTTCGATCTTTATTATTGTCTAACCTCGTATAAATCCCAACTAATCCATACAATTTATCAGATGGAGCTTTTTCCGAGAATCCTGCATCTCCAGTTTCCTGCGCCTTTGAAGTATCCTTGACCTTCGGTTCCGAAGATCCTTCACTACCACCACTCTGTGTCCCTGAAGTGTCGTTGACTTTCAATAAAGAATTTTGGCCAGTTATAGTCCATTGCGAACATCCAGACAGCGTTGTTATTGCACCTGCCACAGCAAATAATAATATGTTATTCTTAATATTCATAAGTTTAACCTTTCTTCAAAGTAAAGTATTTTCATAGTAACGTTGTTCAACTTTTTTGGGCAGTCCTTGCATGTAGTTTGCCATCTTCACCACCTGCTCTATCATCCATCGGTAAAAATAATCCCTGAATCTATTCAATCAATTTATTACGCCAGAAAATTTTTACAAATATCAACATACATTTCCTTATATCCCCAGTATGCAGTATGAGCAACTCCGTATTTTGCCTTCATATCAAGCAGAATGTTTTCATCGACTATATAAAAATCCAAATGACCGCTGACAGGGTCCTTTTTGTCCCAAAAGTTTATCCATTTTATTGTATTGTCCAGTAATTTTTCATAGGGGCGTTCGATTTTTATTTTTTCGTTTATCAGGTTTAGGTCCTTGTTTTTGAAACAATGCAAATGGGCCAATATTTGTCTCCGTACATATTGAGTTTTTAAGGTATGATCTCTAAAGAAAAAGGCTATTTTGTCCAATGGGCTCCCGAATGTTACGAAGCCCCTAAGTTTGGCAACTGCAGTATTCCATTCATCTGGCGTTTCGTTTACCCTCTGTACAACCTTGTTTAAACTATCGTATGCTATAACGCTTCCCAAAGAATGCCCTGCTATGATAATATTTTTATAGTCCATGTCTATTAGTGTTTTAATCTTTTTAACAGCCTCATCTAAAATTGCGCTTCGAATATTATACTGTCTGGATTTTACATCTGTTTCCTCATAGATGGCAACGTCACCCATGTAGTCAATAAATAACTTTTTGCCTTTAGAAATAAAAGGCCTTATGAATGGATATATAAAATCAAAGTATGGGAATTTTTGAATTCTGAAGCAAGTCAATAGCCTTAAAAACCATCCAAGATGTTTTAGATACCAGTAATCACCGCTTTTCATCTCATATTTTTCCACTATTTCTTGATTTTCTTTGTAGAATGTTCTTGCGCCGTCTGAGGTCTTAAAGAGCCAATCTACAAGCTCACGGATTGTAATCTCCCCTGTCATCTTGTTTGCCCAATAATATTCATAAAAATCAATGCGGCACTCCTCCTCTTTAACCAAAGAGATAAAATTCTCTACCCGTGCCATCGTACCGGTAGCGATTATATTTTTTACATTATGTTTAATCTTAATTTCCCCAGAATATTCCTCATTCAATACATCATAAAAACCTCTGACAAAACCATCGAGCGTTTCAAACGGGTTCTGTTCTCCAATACCATGAATTATAAGAAATGCCGTTTTTTCTTTTGGCCACATATCTTTCTCCTTTTCTGTAAAACCCTCTATGTCAGAGTATTACCCTATTGCACTACACGCCGATCTCTGCATCTATTTATGCCCCGTTTCAACCCGGCCTTATTTCAAATCCCGTTAAAATTCAACATATTCCATTGAGTTGTGTTCAGACTCCCACCGTGCCGTTCCACAATTGAAATTCTTTTATTTCATTTGGCTTTGAATCGTCGATAGTAAAGAGGACATAATCAATAGATCTTTGGCTCCCAAATACAATATCATCCTTTTTATACTTACCGGGAACTACCCGTTTTCTCCATGTGCCTGTATTTATGTAATATTTCTCTCTCCCATCCCGTACGTCTAACAATTGGGTATAGCTTTCATGGGTATGACCAAATAGGACATAATCGTACTTATTGCCGATTATATCCAGTGCCTGTTTTGCATAAGGGTCTTCCCCAATTAAAAAGCCAGAAAATTTTTCATATAACTTTGCCACGGTTGTATTCGTTAGGCAAGCTAATCCCTTTTTAAGTGCAAAATAATTATCCCAGTGTTTATCTCTCCAACCGCTCACAAATGGATTGCTTGAGAATTCATCAAGGAGGTTTTCCCATTGTGTTTGCAGAATATCCTTCAAATCTTTTCTTTTCTGACTAACATAGTGAATCCAGAACGGTGCAATTGCTGAGGGTCTCAGGTTATCGATCTCCTGAAGTTTTTTAAAGATTCCTTTGTCGTTTTGGAGATTGTACACCCTTTGTGGATACGGATTAATTAAAAGAGTTACAATAGCATCGCCCACTGGATTTATGGCGTCACCCACCGGATTTTCAATATTTATCGTCATGTTGTACACGTCGTAATCATTACCATGTGCTGCATAAATAGGCAGGTCTCTTGCCGGATATGTCCATGGGAATTTTTCTCCTGTTGGTTCAAGACCCAAGGCAATCTGTATCGTTTTTCTGATACCATCATACCCATCGCAGTTAATCAGGCGATCGTGATTACCCATTACATACGTAACAGTGACTTCCAAATTCTCACTATAGCTTTTTAACTCATCAAAGATAGATTTATTATTGTCGATAATGTCTCTTACGATAGTATCAACCGTAGCCTGTATAATTTTTTTATCAGCCCATGGTTGTATATTCCCTTTCCATTTCATCGAACGGATAATATCTATGAAATCCCCCAGAATAACAAGTTCCAGCTTTTCGTGTCCGCCAGCGTTGTTAACATCTTTTTCAATATCATCCCAGAAACCTCTTAAAGTATTCAATGTAATGTTATGATCGCCCGTTGTGGTGTCTGAAAGATGGATGTCACTGATAAATACTTTTGTAGACATAAATTTCTCCTCTCACATAAATTTCTCTTATCTAACCAAAGGTATGCGCGTTAATGAAAATCTTTCCAAATATCTTATTATGAAAAACAGAAAAACTATTAATACTTTAAGAACTGAGTCAGTTGCTGGAACAGTGAAATTGACCCCATACCCCCCAAAGGCATTAAAATAGCCGCAAGGATTGGATTTCGAAAAGAAATGAGCGGGGAAAATGCCCCGCTTTTCATGTTCTGTATTTCACTCATAACGTACTCGATAGACCTTAATCTCTGCCCTATCAATTTTGTTTTTGCGTCATCGAATGCAGCAATACCTCCGGGTAATTGGGTATTTATTAATATCAACTGATCTTCACGCAATCGGGCAATCATTTGCTGACGAACCTTGTTTGCTCTGTAAAAAAGGAAAATCATGAAACCCAAAGCAATCAAGGTCGTTAATTCGATAACAATCGCCAAAGGAACGGTCCATGTCCAATTGTCAAAATATTTATGGCGGGCAACCAGGAGCAAAAACAAGACCAGAAACGGGTACTTTATTGTTTCTCCAACGACCTTCGTTTTTTTCCCAACAATCTTGATGGTAAGCCAGTAAGCCGATGTTTCATCTGCCATTCGTTTATCGTATTCAGTCAAGCATTCAGCGTATTTCGTTTTACACTGGTTTAAGCTCTCACGGCATATATCAGCTTTTAACGAACACCGAGAACTTAATATTTCAGTCGCATTTTTTGTATTTTTTAAATCTGAAGATGTGAATGTATTAATGAACTTTATGCAAAGCCATGTAGTGTTTATCACATACGCAACGAGGATCAGCATCAGGAAAAGGCTTGAAATGAGAATACATTTATCTGCCAGCAAACTGAGTTCACCGCGATAAGGGCTAAGTGGTTCACCGCATGTCCGGATAAAAATATAGCCTGCGCCTAAATAAACTACTGCTGCAAGTCCAATGAATATCCAATTGACCTTTAACACATTATTTTTTTGATATCTTTTCCATACCCCGGAAATCGTATATTCACTTGATGTCTCTGTGTCCGCTTTTGGTTGTGGATAAAGCCGATCTACGTTTTCATGGCCAAGAGAGATCTCCTGGAGCGAAAAAAGCAGGAAATATAAAGCTAGAATTCCACTGACCAAGCGAAGCACTTCGGTTGGCCAAATACTAATGCCGTCAAAAAATGTTATCGGTTCACCCTCCCCACTCAATGACGATATGAATGCGCAAGCCGTTAGGGCAGCGAAGGACAATCCGCAAAAAATTAAAAAATACCGCCAATACTTCTCCCGCGGCGTATCTTTTTTCGAAGTTTTTTTAATTTTTTGTATATTGTAATAAGACAAGCAACCAAAAACACCTATGGGAAGGAAAAACATGAAAAACAAATCCAATAGATAATCTCCCCCGTTTGGGATCCATTCCCAAACCATCCATTTCGGAAACTGTTCTGAAGCGTTACCACTATTTAAAGAAACGGGGTTTTCCCAGACATCATGGCGTTCCGGATGAAGAGGTTTTCCGCTGGACGAGTTTAGCTGGTTTTTAGAAACCGGGGTCAAATCGTACGCTCCTCGACTCCCGATCTCGAAAATACGCGGGGGAATTTTGTCAAAATCAGGTTTACCCTTTATAATACCAAGCGCTTGAAGTACGGCAGCAAACAGAGAGGTTTGGTAAGTAGAACGGAAGGGCGGGATTCCACATTGAAAATCGCGATGCAATTGAAGTCCATAACTGGATGCCACAATGAGGTTCCGCGTCCAGGGAAGTTCTGTGTGATAGTAGAGCTGTGCATCCAGGTCGGTAGTAAAAAAGGTGGCCATGGGGAATTGGTCACGCATCGCCCTCAATATAAGCAACTTGTCATATATATCATTGCCAAGAACACCGATAGCGATTATTTTGCGTTGGGAATATTCCTGAATTATCCTATCGGTCAGGCGACGTATGTAATCAAATTGATCCGGTCCGGAAGGTTGTTCGAATGCCCGGTTGAAATAACTATAATTAGAGTAACTCCCTGTTTTTTTCTCCGGCATCGATGGACTTCTTTGATAACGAATGGGAATTCACGCCTTCATTGGATGCCATACCATCAATGCTACGCATGTAATTGAAGATGTGTACTCTTTTTTCAAACGAAGAACTAACGTCATTAATTTCGAAGCTTCGTTTATTCTCTTCCTTATTTTTAATCTCTTTAAGGATTGAAGATATAAGGAAAGATTCAGGCAAAGCCCTTCCGTAAATAGTGTCCCAATCGCTGATAAGGATGATATCGCCGGAACTTTTATCTTCTATTTTTACACCGCGTCGGCTCAGTTCTTCTACCAGTTCGTCAGTTAATTGATGATCAGTGTGGATTGACCTCTGTACGGCAACTCCTGTGTATTTCAAAACGAGTCCAAAAATGTCCTCTTCTTTAAGAATATCATCAATCTTTACTGCCCGATACATTTTGGCAAGCATAGACGTTTTTCTCGGTTTTTTCCCCAGCATTAAAAAGGGATCTGCCGTTGCCGAGGGCGAGTACATCTCAAATTCCACATTAAGATGAGACCTCAAATCCTGAATTTCTTTTTTTACTTTGTTCTTGGCGGTATCTAATGCTGATTTAATTTTACTTAAAGCATCTGTGGCTGTAGGATATCTATATATCTCTTCGAGAAGTTCATATAAAGAACAGTCCAATGGAAGCGATTCTTCAATAATTTGTTCGAAAGAGGTAGAATTGGCTGGGCCAAGGACCTTAATAGTTTGTGCATACTTCTTTGGGGTATACTCTGGGCAGGCCTTTTCCAATGCAACCGATTTATCAATGCAATCCTTAACGTACGCAAATAACTTCTTTAATTCTGCAATTCGCTCCTTTGAAAAATACTCATCACCCAACCAGAGAATGAGTACGGCGTCATACGTCCTACGAGGAGGCGAAGGCTGATTTAATGGTAAGGGATCCCGCCAAAACCATTCGTAAGGTATTGTGCGGGGCTGGCCAGCAATATCCCTTTCAAAATATCCGATATGCTCAGCATCTTTTGATATGTAACCGGCAACGCGAAGAGCGGAAAGTACGGCGTAGCGGCTCCGCAATCTTTCTTCGATGTTTTCTCCATAGCGCCCTGCGGTTACCATGACTGGCAAGATTACTATATCATGAATTTCAGGGTATGGCCCCGGTTCAAAATTTTTATATTTGAGTACTTTAGTTACTTTAAAAGATTCATCCTGGACTTTAAGGTCTTTGGTTTCTTGAGATATTTTTAAAATTTCATCCTGTGCTTTCATATTCCTGACATGAGTTTCAACTGCTTGAAACGGGTCCTGCCACATACGCGCCAATACATCCTCTTCCCCTAATGGCCGTCCGAAATCTTTTTCATGCAGTGGAGGGCGCAGGGTTTCCAGAGGGACATAGAATTTGAAAATTCCACCTGCAATGATAGCTACGATTAGCAATAGGGCAGGAATCGGATACGAAGAATTATTTTCCTGTTGATCAGCCATAATATTTTATTTTACGGGTGCTTTTAACAAACTAAACAAAAAAGCCTCACCGCAAAGATTTTTCGTAAATATCTTCGGCAGTAAGGCTGTCTTTATTCCTGCAAAACGGACGTATTTAAACCACCTCCCTGTAGGTTTAAAGATCCACTACTTTGTGCCCCCAGATCACCCAGGGTTTACCCTTGTCGTGATGTATTCTTGTAGGTGTGTTAGCATGGGTAAAATACCGTATTATTTTTTTATGTCAAGCAAAAAATGTAGCGCAGATACCTTCTCCGATCGTTATCAGGAGGGAAGCGTGTCGGCAAAATGCCCACCCCCCTGCACCCCCGCAAGCGGGGGGAATTCAGGGGGTGGAAATTACATGGGCTAGTTGTCATATTGTCTTGGCAACACTCTGAGGCAATGAAAATTGTTTTTTTGGGATCACAATACCATTCAGATAGTTGCACAAATTTTGATGACCTTGTTTTCGAGTTAAACCATGAGCTATTTTTGTTTTAACTTGAAAGAGACTATCCGCCACAAGACAAGGCGAACATCAGGAGAAATCATGAAATGCATAATTGGAGGCATCAACAAAAGTCTCAGAGGCTGGCATGAATACTTTAAACACAGCCATAAAGCGACATTTCCAAGAATAGACAATTGGATACGAATGAGACTGAGGAGCATCCTGAGAAAGCGTCGGGGAGGTAAAGGACGAGGCCGGGGTGCAAACCATCAGAGATGGCCAAATGCGTGCTTTGCTAATCTTGGGTTGTTCACATTAACCGCAGCCCATGCATTGGCCTGTCAATCCAGGCGGGGCAACCACTGACTGGAGAGCCGTATGCGGGAGACCCTCCTGTACGGTTCGGTGGGAGGGTAGGAGAAAGCCTTCTCTACCCCTAGCGATAGGACGGTTTTGACGCAGCGCATCCCTTCCCGTTATCGGTGGTTGTGCCGCTGAAATGGGTATAATGCCAAACTTGCGTTGCTGCTCAGATACTTCGATTAACTCGGTACGGGTCTCTTTCTCATATGCTTTCCAATGTCCTTTGCCTGTTTTGTTGCCGTATAGAATATTTGCCCTCTTTCCCGTATCGCTGTGAGAGATATTCTCATTTTTTGCCGTAAGTTTACCTCTCCTGTTTCAAATATTTAACACTTTTGTGCAATTCTTTTCGCATTTTCACCTTGTATTATCAGCCTTCGGTTGGGTTTCGTTCAAACGCTACTAACGATTTTGACGTTACCTTGGCTACCCCGTTGAAAATCATTTGATTCTTACCACCGGCGTGCTATAATTTCATTTTGAAATGGTGTCGTTATGGGTATAAACACGAAGACGAGCGCTAAATTTAAATCCTGTTTAATGGGGATTGAATCTTATGTGTTGGAGTTTGTCAGGGATTTTAGGTTTCGTACTGTGTGTTTATTATCATGAGCGTTGGGCAATAGTTTTATGAATGGCTTTTCTCTGTGTTTTCAGTGTGAGTGATGGGAGATCTTTAATTTATGGGTGAACAAAGGAAAAAGGTAGTGCTGGCCTATTCGGGCGGTCTGGATACTTCAGTGGCAATTAAGTGGATTCCCGAAAAATATAATATGGATGTTGTTACGGTGACCATCGACCTTGGCGCGGTGAAGGACCTGGATGCTATCCGGGAAAAGGCGTTGAAAATTGGCGCAAAGAAGGCGATTGTCATTGATGCGAAGGACACGTTTGTCAAATATTTTATATTTCCTGCTCTGCAGGCGGGCGCCTTGTATGAAGGTGTTTACCCGCTGGCGACGGCCCTGGGCAGACCGCTCATCGCAAAGTTATTGGCAGACGTGGCGCACGAGGAGAAGGCGGACGCCGTGGCTCACGGATGCACGGGGAAGGGAAATGACCAGGTGCGTCTGGACGTGTCTTTACAGGTATTGAATCCGAATCTGCAGATTATTGCCCCTGTGCGGGAGTGGAAGATGACCCGCGATGAGGAGATTCGCTATGCGGAGGAACACAATATCCCGGTGGAAGCGAAGATCAAGAGCCCTTACAGCACGGATGAAAATCTCTGGGGACGGAGCATTGAGTGTGGTGTGTTGGAAGACCCCTGGACAGAACCTCCGGAAGAAGTGTATAAGTGGACAAAAAATGCGCAGGACGCCCCCGATGAACCGGAATACCTGGAGATTTATTTTGAAAAGGGCATTCCAGTGGCCATTAACGGTGAGGAGATGGATGGGGTTACCCTGATTAATACTTTGAATGCGAGGGGCGGGAAGCACGGCGTCGGTCGCATTGATCACCTGGAAAACCGGTTGGTGGGCATTAAGTCCCGCGAGATCTACGAATCTCCCGCGGCTATCATATTACACATGGCCCACAAGGCGCTGGAGGGTATGATTATGACAAAAGATGCCCTGCGCTTTAAGGATATTGTCTCGGCGCAGTATGCCGATTTGATTTATAACGGGCTCTGGTTTTCCGCATTTCATCAGGACCTGGTGGCTTACGTGTTGAGCAGTCAGCGGCTGATGACAGGGACGATTCGCATCAAATTGTCGAAAGGGACATGCGTCGTCGTGGGGCGAAAATCGCCATTGTCGTTATACAGCGAAAAATTAGCGACCTATCAGAAAGAAGACACCTTCGATCATAGTGCATCACTTGGATTTATTAAGATATATGGTCTGCCGGTGAAGATACAGGCTCAGAAGCAAATGGACGTCCTGGCAGGCAAGGAGGCGTTGCATCTGGATTCGATCATGCCGCCGAAGGTTAAATCTCTTGGGAAGGCGCAGGGGGATAAAAAGGTGAAGTAATGAAAGTAATGCTTGTATTCCCCCCGTCGTGGCATCCTTCACAGCCTTACCTCAGCATACCTTCTTTAACGGCTTTTTTAAGACAAAACGGCGTCCGTGATGTCGTCCAGAGAGATATTAATATTGAGTTGCTGGATGTACTCCTTACCGAAAAGACCTGCGGTGAATTTTACCAGAGGATTGTTGATAAACTAAGATGCATGGATGCTTTGAGGGCGACGCCTCACTGGGGTGCCGCACCTGGTGAACACGAAAAACGTCAGGCCCTGATTCACGCAGTGGAAGCGATTCCTGGCATAATGAAAAAGGTGGAGCCTGCGAAACATGCATTACGGTCTAAGGGTTTTTATGACCTCGAAAGGTATATGGAGAGTGTCAATATCATAAATGATGCGCTCGGAATCCTCTCCGCCCTGTATTATCCTTCGTCAATGACTGCACTCAATAACGACATGCAGTATTCCGTTTATTCGTCTCAGGAGATTTTTAAGGCATTGGACGATGAAGAGGGAAATATCTTCCGCTATCTGTATAAGGAGCATATTCTTTCTTCCATTCTGGAATATTCTCCCAATGTACTGGGTATTTCAGTAACCAGCACCTCGCAGATCATTCCCGGACTGACCCTTGCAAAATTGATAAAGGATCGGGACAAGGGAATCCATATTACCGTGGGTGGAAGTGTCTTTACCAAGCTCATTGAAAATGTGAAAAAAGTGGATAGCTTATTTTCGATCGTTGATAGTTTTGTCGTTTTTGAGGGTGAGCATGCCCTGCTGGAGTTAGTCGGGCAGCTAAGCGGCAAGAGAGATTTCAGAAAGATATCCAATCTGGTCTATCGGGAGGGCAATGAAACAAGGGTCAATGAGCCATTTTTTGCCGAAGACTTAAACAAACTTCCCACGCCGGATTTTGACGGGCTTCCCCTGGGGCTTTACCTCTCCCCGGTGTCCGTCTTGCCGGTGCAGACCTCGCGGGGATGTTATTACCGGAAATGCGCCTTTTGTAACCTGCATCTGGACCACAGGGATTTTCGTTTGCGTCGTCCTGATTTACTCCTGGAGGACATTCATACGCTTTCGCAAAAATATCATACACCGTATTTTTTCTTTACGGACGAATCCGTTCCCGTCAATCAGTTGCGGGAGATATCGCAAGGGATAGTGGAAAATCAATGGGATGTGCGATGGATGGGAGGGGTGCGGTTTGAGAATGCCCTCAGCAGGGATGTGCTTGAGAAGATGCATAAATCCGGATGTCATAAGCTAGTCTTTGGTTTGGAGTCATCCAATCAACGCGTCTTGGATTTAATGAAAAAGGGGATAAAGGTTGATGTCGTAAAAAGAATACTGGATGACTGCCTGAAGGCGGGCATATCATTCCACCTCTATGTAATTATCGGGTTTCCGACCGAGACTGAAAAAGAGGCGCTGGAGACACTCGACTTTGTGTTGAATAAAGAATACCTGGATTCGCCGGGATTTTCCTGTTTGCCGTCCCTTTTTGGGATGGAAAAGGATTCTCCGATTACTCAGAATCCATTGGAATATGGTTTAAGGAGCTTAATGGCACCGAAAAATGAGGATTTGGGATTAGGGTATTTTTATGAAGTAGATCAGGGGATGTCCCCGGAAGAAGCCGAGGGGATATATCATTACGTCATAAACCGGTTAAGTGAGCAACTGTGCCCGTTTCCTTATAATTATTCAATGTCTGACGGATTATTATATATGGATCATTTGAAACAACGCATTACAGCTGTAAAAGGGAATATAGATCGGTTCGCTAAATAAAGATGGCGAATATGCAAAAAGATGGTTTGGGAGAGGTCTCGCATCTGATTGAGTCAAATGCAGAAAAATTATGAAATTATACAATATAACACAAAGTGTTATTAAGTACTATAAGGGCGGACAGCAAAAGCTATTCACCTTAATCCAGCGACAAAAATAAAATAGGGGTTGAAAAAGGCCATGGAAGGCTTATATTTATGGGAAAAGACAGCAATGAACCCATAGGATGCCGATTCATGCAAGGAGTGAAAACGGAGAATGCGAAAACGCACAAAACGTGTCCCGGACTGAAAGGCGGGAAGGGACTTCCCCTGAGTATTCGACCCGGCCATACGATACGGTTGGAAGTGACGAAGGAGCCCTTGACGGTGCATACGGGATTTTCGCTTCATTACGCAATGGCCGAAGCGCTCCAGATACCCACAATACATGTTCTGAGTTTGTCGAAGGACTGGGTAAGCATGTTCGGGTTAAGGAAAGGGCGTATGGATACCCGGAATCTGAGCATTACGGCAGATCAGACCAAGCCTCCAATGAAGATGATAGAAGCGTTGCCTGAGAATGCCTGGCAGAGAGATACCGAAGACGATACCGTGGAGTACGCTGAGGTGAGTTATCAGCCTGTGGGGTGGCCAAAGGCGTATCGGTACTTGATAAAACGGAAACGGGAAAAGAACACAACCGGCCAACGGCCGTTCTTTGAGTCCCTGGCGTATTCTTACTATGCGGTAGTAACCAATCGCACGGGTAATGTTCAGACACTTACGAAGGTTCATGCGAAGCGCGGTACGTGTGAGAAAAGGATTTGCCAGTTTACGAATGAGTTTCTCAGTCACCTTCCGATGAGCGGGTTTTGCAAACCGGGCATATCTGTTGTGCGCGCAGTTGGCCTACAACGTATCGCACTGGATACGGGATTTGGTATTGCCGGAGCCGTACCGAAAGAAGCATATCAAGAGGATACGGAGATGTATAGGGCTGATCGCCGCCAAGATAATAAGGTAATAGCTTTCTTTATAACGCAAACTCCACAACAACTCCAAAGGAGTCGTTCCGATCTTGCTCAGCTTCAGGCAGCGTACTTCAACTGGTTTGGGGATATCTACAATTGGAATTCAGTCCTTGCCCTTGTGGGCCAGTCAGGTAATCTTCAGGATATTCTTAAAGTGATGAAAGAAGTTTCAGCCACAATGCTTGAAAATACTGCCACCACAATGAAACTGATTGAGGATTATTGTGAGTTCATTGAGCCAAAGCGGAAGACCGGCTAACAATCCGCTGCAAGCCAAGCGACCCTGGCGGGCCGTGGCCTGAGCTCTCACGTGAGTCAGCAATCGGGGTGTAAATCAGCCGTGCTATTGTTTATGTTCTTTTGGCTCAAATTCAGATGAATAGGTCTTTCAAAGGGGGTAAATTTTGCAATTATAATTAATTTGATTTTAGGAGGTGATTTTAATAATATTTTAAAACGTAGCAGAGATTTTTATTTTTGAATACAGCAACAGTTTGTGTGACGGTCTTATGGATATGCATTATTCATCCAGGAATATATCTTCTCTCCTCACTGATTCTGTGCGGAGACGTTTTTGTAAGGTATTAACCCTCTTCTTGACCATCTCAGTCTGTTTCCCTTATTCCCTTGCGTGGTCAGTTACCATGGAGGGCAATATCTATCAAACCAAGTCGAAAAAATACAGTGCAAGAAAGTGGATTAAAAACGGGCAGTCGAAATATAAACGGGGCAGGTATGAACACGCCGTTAAGGCATATAACAATTCTGTTGCGCGTTATCCTGGTTACTTTGAGGCATGGGACGGCTTGGGAAACTCATTGTATTGTCTGGGAAACTATGACATGGCCATTCAAGCCTATGACAGGGCGCTGAGCATCGATCCTCGCCATAATTCCACCATTATAAACAAGGGTATCTCCCTGTACAAAAAAAGGAATTACGATGAAGCCATAAAATTATATGATAAAGTCATTGAGTCTGATCCAAAGCTCGCATCTGCCTGGTATAATAAAGGCGTTACCCTTGTTGCATTAACCCGATACAACGACGCCATGCAGGCATTCGAGAAGGCTATTGAAATCAATCCAAATGATGACTTGGCATGGCACGGGAAGGGGTATATATTAATTCTTCATGAGCAATACGATGATGCTCTGAAACTTTTTGGCAAGGCAGTTCAGTCAAATCCGGACAGGGCATGGGCATGGAACAATATGGGAATTACCCTGAACCGGCTGGGTATGTATGATGATGCGGTTAAGGCTTTTGATAAAGCCATTGAAATCAATCCGAAAAGCGCAAAGGCGTGGCACAACAAGGCAAATAGTTTATATAATCTGGGACAATATGATGAGTCTATGAAGACCTATAACAAAGCAGTGGAGCTAGACCCCCTTTTGTACGCAGGGATAAAAAAATGATAATTCAAAAAAGAATATTTATGAAGAGTACCGTAAGAACAACATTTCGATTATTACTTGTTTCTGTCGTGGTGATTTTTTTCGTTGCAGCAGCCTATCAGCGGCAGGCCATGGCGGGGTGGTCTTCTCATTCACGGGGAAATACGGTTATCTGTACAGCGCCTGCCCAACAAAGTTCTCTCCAGATAATCAGTGACAGCGCTGGGGGCGCCATTATTACATGGGAAGATGCAAGAGATATTCATTTCGATATCTATGCCCAACGGATTGATGCACGCGGGAATATCCTCTGGAAGCAGGACGGCATTCCCATTTGCACTGCACAGGAGAATCAAAAACGGCCAAGGATAATCAGTGACGGTGAAGGGGGAGCAATTATTGTCTGGCATGATATGCGAAGTGGCATCGGCAATTACGATATCTATGCTCAACGCATTGATGCAAACGGGAACCCTCTCTGGACAAACGACGGCATACCAGTCTGTAATGAAGTCAAAGAACAGAATAGTCCTTGCATTGCACCGGATGAAGCAGGCGGGGCTATCATTATCTGGGAAGATTTCCGAACGAATTACTCCGATCTGTACGGCCAGCGAATTAATAAAAATGGAGAATCTCTATGGAAAAAAAATGGCATTCTCATCTGCGGGGCGTCAGGCTCTCAGAGCGCATCGGAAGTAGTAACCGACGGGGCCGGTGGTGTTATTGTAATATGGAAGGATTTACGGAGAAGTTACGCTGATATTTATGCCCAACGTATTGACGGTGGCGGTACCATCCTATGGGATAAATATGGGGTTGCTCTCTGTAACGCACCAGGACATGAGAGTGCAGCAGTTATAACAAGTAATGGGGCTGAAGGGGCAATTGTAGCCTGGGTCGATACCCGCAACGGCACCAACAATAACGATATTTATGCACAGCAGCTTGATGGGAATGGGGCAGTGCAATGGTTAGCCGACGGTATTCCTGTATGTACTGCACCGGGGAACCAAAACTGTCCCGCGATTACTACTGACGGGGCCGGCGGCGCTATTATCGCATGGTGGGATATGCGGAGTGGGGATTTTGATATCTATGCGCAACGAATTGACCTCGCTGGTTACGTCCAATGGGGAAATGATGGCCAGGCCATATGCATCGAATCCGGTATACAAAATTGCGTATCAATAATCAGTGATGGTAATCAAGGTGCTATAATGGTATGGAACGACAATCGTGTTTCTCATGCTAATTTTGATGTATATGCACAGAAGATTGACCGAAAGGGTGGTGCTCTGTGGGAGAAGAACGGACAGGCTGTTTGCACGGCATCCGACACGCAGTGTTTTCCTGTGCTGGTTAACGATGGAGCCGGTGGTGCAATCATCTCCTGGCAGGATGGCCGTCACAGAGATAAGACTTATTGGGATATTTATGCCCAAAAGATCAATGGGCAGGGCTTATTGGGAGAATAATACGGTATTGCTTTGATAAAAATATAAGGCTGATTTTTTCCCCTTTTAACGTGTCCGGATTAGCGATCGGGAACCGGACCTTTTATGGTCCCAGATTTTCAATTGTGGAAAGATGATTGTTGCACACGTGCGGTTAATTGATGCATTTGCAGGTTGTAGCGGGTAAACATATCCTGAAGTTTCTGAAAAATTTCTTTGATCATAACGGTAGTATTCAGAAAAATACTCCAGGGAAATTGCTCCTCATCAAACGCTTCTGTGAAGGCTGGGATTGTTTCGTCTGCCGCACGATTTATCTTGTTATGCTGTAACATCAGGGTGGGCACACGTTCTTCAATGCCCCTTGTCATCTCTTCCGGAATAATCCCATTCCATTCCTTTGAGAACCCTTCCACAATGTATGCCTTGCCGCGTTTATCAAACAGTTGATACCATACATGCGCAAAAGCAACCGAGGATTCCTTGTCTACCACCCATCCCCACACCATATCTCCGTCAATATCCAGCCCGGAAAGATGAGAAAAGAAAAGAAAGACGGAATCTTCACAATCACCCTTTTTACTCTGCTGCGTTTCTATGGGCGTCTGCCAGTAGTCTGTTTTTGGTGGTTCAGCGCAGTAGTCAATATTAAAGGCTATTTCCCTGTATGCCTCGTAAATATGTTCACCATTATTAAAGGTATTCATACACCATTCTTTGTATCGCGGATTATCAGGAATGATATCCCTGTCTGGAGAACGATTCACCGCAGGTTTTTCTGCCCAATTATCTTCAACCGGCTTGTAGCCTCGGCCCGCCAAAAATAGGTTGGCATTTGAAACATCCGCAAATACTTTTGTGAAATGCATAGACGTCAAAATTATAGAGATTATGACTGCTAACAAGTATCTCATAATTCTATCCATCCGCATCCATAGAGTTAATCAAATAAATTTCTCTACAGAACAAATATCTGTTCTTTATCAGGTGCAAAGCAACCTTGCCACAAGACAACAATCAAAGACAGTTTTTGGATAACGGTATTTAAAAGTGTTTTTACCGTAAATACTTGATTATTTTACGAGATACTAGTTTGTATTGTCAAATGAGCTTATTGTATTGCAGAACATTTTACAAAAAAGAAGAGTTATCAGATAATGTTATAAATCGCACCCTTTCATGATTCTAAGCATTGGTAAGGTGGAGACTTGCATGAAAGTGCCATTTTTATAAAAGTAGTATTTTACATTTTTTCTTTTTGTAAAAATAAGGCCTTGTCTAGTTTTGAAAAAATACTTTGATACATTTTGGCATCATATACAGGTTGCGACCAGATATTTCCGCCACTGTTTGAGATTGCTTTTGCCACAATATTTATGCGTATACGTATCCCTTCGCCGTATTTTTCGACAGTCGTGGATGTTTCGAATCTTTTTGTCGTCTGATATGTTCCCATTCCAGAGCCGTACCAGAATTCTACAGAGCCCTTTGTCGCTTTGTCTACCTCATATATCTCCATTGCTGCAGTTACTAGCCCAAGTTCTGGACTAGCAGTAGCAACAATAAAACCTTCGTCTTGTAGGGCTGCGATTACTGCTTTTGTGGCAATGTTAAGATCAACAGAACTATATTCGCGAGTTTGCAGTTGTCTTAATTCAAGTTGGGTTAATTGTGGAATGGGTGGAGGTTTGGGAGTGGATGCACAGCTCGCTATTCCTACTGTTAGTAAAAACATTAAAGCAAACTTTTTCATTTTTTTTCTCTCCAAAAGTTAAAATTTGCTTGTATGATAAGAAAACGACTCAACGTTATTATTTGAATCAAATTTAATAATAACGGTTAGAGTCTTTTGTGTTGTACTACTAACACCTGATTGACCCGATGCCCCCGTAAAAATTAAAGTTCCATATGCACTATTACGCGTATATGATGCTTCAGTAGCGATCTTATCATAGACCCAACTTTCTTTTCCGTTACTATCTCTTGTGACAATATTCGGAGATCCTAAGATATTTGATACATCGGATTGGGACATACCAACTTTGATCTCTTTTTGTACAATTCCTATGGTTAATTCTCTTTCCTTATTAGATAAGAGTTCTTGCTTATGTTGATTAACATTTGTACATCCGAACAAAAAAAAACTTATAGCAAGTAATAAAATACATTTTGTGTATAGTATCATTATTAATACTCCCCAAAAGAAAATTTGATTAACATTATTGTAAAAAAATAGGACTATACTGGAAAATGTGACACATACAAAAACTAAAATAGATAACTTACGATTAAAATCAGCAATGTCCGGTTAGGAAATTGCGTAATACAGGCATCAAGAAAACCGAGAAAAAATACTGTTTTGAGGAGATATTTTCCTTGACAAATCAGCAAAAAGCGCATGCACAATTTTTCGTAAAAACCTTTAATTATAGGAGTTACGAAAAATGCCGTATGCCTTTCATCCTCACGACAAAAAACAAAATGTACCCTCATTTCGCGAATTATGGCAACCTGTCGAAAACATTCTTATCAACATGCGTCCGCTTGAGGCGCGGGGGAATAGACCTTTGCAAATGAATTTTGAACACCAGCTTAAGGCATTAATTTTCTTTCACCTTGAAGAACATACTTCAGGGCGACATCTCCTGCAAGTTCTCGAAGAAGACGACTTCGCCCGTACAGTGATTGCGCCGCCTGAGGGAATCAAAAAGAGCAGCTTCTTCGAGGCAATAAATTCCCGCGGCCTTGAACAGTTACTCTCTGTATTCCAGCAGCTCCAGGCGAATGCAGCTAAACTCCTGCCCAGGGAACATGCAGAGCTTGGAACTCTCATTACTATTGACGGCTCACTCATTGATGCGGTTCTTTCCATGTACTGGGCCGACTATCGCAATAATTGCAGAAAGGCCAAAGTACATGTTGGCTTTGACATCAATCAATCTATACCGTCAAAAATATTTCTCACTCATGGTAAGGCCGATGAGCGTCCCTTTGTCAGCAGGATACTTTCGCCTGGTCAAACCGGAGTTATGGACAGATACTACCAGTGTCATAAAGATTCTGATCTCTGGCAGACAGAAGGAAAGTCCTTCGTCTGTCGTATCAGAGAAAATACTAAAAAGACCTGCATAAAAGCCAATACCATTAAGCCCGGCAGCATCGTTTTTTATGATGCAATGGTACTGCTTGGCACTGCCGGGGTTAACCAAACGGAAAAGGAATTGCGGGTTATTGGCTATCGCATTGATAATAAAGTATACTGGGTTGCTACAAACCGATTTGACCTCTCTGCGGAAGAAATTGCAACCGTCTATAAGCTCCGATGGAATATTGAAATCTTCTTTGGCTGGTGGAAACAGCATCTTAAAGTGTACCACCTTATCGCAAGAAGTGAACATGGTTTGATGGCACAAATACTCGGTGGTCTTATAACCTATCTGCTTCTTGCAATTTATTGTTACAACCACCATAAGGAGAAGGTGAGTATTAAAAGAGTCAGAGAGTTGCGCATCAAAATTCAAAATGAAGCCCGCAATCTCGACTCTGGCCTATCAACTCCTGTCTGCCACCAGGCAGATATTCACAATCTCAAAGAACAACAGGGACGCTCTTTCGCAATTCCCTAACCGGACAATGCTGGATTAAAATGAAACATTTTTAACGACTTTGCTAATACATATGAGTAGGAATATGATTAAATGAAGCAAATTAAATACCAATAATACGTTTCGTTGATCTTGAGTAGTAAGTTTTCAAAACGGCGGAACCTATTTAGATACGCAAACACAATGTTTACGAATGTGACCAAGAGTACTCTGCAAGAAAGTATTGCGTAACAGGGCTTGCATATGTGTACAAGAAAATGCTCTTATGGTAAATTTGCCTTGCATTTTTATCATGCTTTGTATAAGGTAAATTGATAGTTATGAAAATCGTTTAACAATGCAGGATAAACCATTCTTTATCTGTTATCAACAAAGATGTCAGCTTTTTCAGCAGACATGATTTTCAGCCTTGTTTAATAATTTGACTTCGTGTGTTTATAATCTGAACAAACCGGTACAAGCACCTGCAAAATTTATCAATCGAATTATTTCATTCCCATATGACTTTTACCGTAGAAAACCTCAGGGAATCAGATGTAGAAGCAGTCATAAACCTTTTTCAGCTCATAATAAATGAATTACATGCAAAGAACCTTAGAAACAGTTTTTATTGATAGCGGGTTTTTTGGTATAGGTATTACTTCATGTCCCTAAAGACTACCCCAATTTTAGAGAATCACAGAACCAAGAAGATTGTATTGGCAGGCGAGGCAGGGCAGGGCATTAAACTCATAGCCCATGCACTGGCGAATATAGTGGCCAAATTAGGGAAAGAAGTCGCACTGAACCTTGTCTATGATGCGGCAGTCCGGGGTGGCAATATCCGCGCAGAAATGATATATTCTGATGACTCCATTGATGTCCCCTTTTTTGAAGAGGCGGACATTGGACTTCAACTCTCAAAGACGCCTGATCCAACAATACGCGCTAAATATGTGCTTATTGAGGCATCTGCCTGTGAAGAGGAGTGTAAAAAGTGTGAACTCCGGTGTCCTGCGAGCGACCGTGTTCCTTTCGAAAAACTTGCCATAGAGCAATTTGATAGCCCTATCTTTGTCAATATGATTGCACTAGGGAAGATTTTAAGCATAATCGGTATAAATATCGAAACGGTAAGCTTTACCTCTGAATTTCCACCACAGTTTCTCGACGAAAACATAAAGGCGATACGCTATGGTTACACGTACCAGGATTAGCGCCTCCGAAATAGTCGAACAGGTATCTCGTCTATGCAGGGATGCCAATTTTAATTTGAATGTGGATATGTTCGATGCATTGCGGGATTCGTACGAGGCAGAAGGTTCTCCTGTTACAAAGGAAATATTTGCAGAATTATTAGAAAACGCCAAGATTGCCCGTGAATGCCAGATGCCCATATGCCAGGATACTGGGGTTGCCGTTGTTTTTGTTGAGATGGGAGAGAATGTGGAGATTACCGGCGGGCATCTTTATGATGCTATTCATGAGGGCGTCCGCAAAGGATATCAGGAGGGGTTTCTGAGAAAGTCCATGGTTGCAGACCCCATTAATCGTGTTAACACGGGCGACAACACCCCGGCGATTATCCATACGGAAGTTATTCCAGGGGATCATATAAAGATCACCTTCATGGCAAAAGGGGGAGGATGTGAAAATATGAGTCGGATTGCCATGTTAACTCCGGCCGATGGAAGAGAGGGAATAATTAATTTTGTGGTAGAAACCGTGGAGATAGCAAAGGCCAATCCCTGTCCACCCATTATTGTGGGTGTCGGGATCGGCGGTACCTTTGATTATGCAGCCCTCCTGGCCAAAAAAGCGCTCTTAAGATCCCTGGGAACAAAGCACGTCGACCCTGGCACCGCTATTTTAGAACAAGAGATGCTGGAAAAGGTAAACGACCTGGGTATTGGCGCACAGGGGCTGGGTGGCTGGATTACTGCATTGGCCGTTCATGTGGAACGCTACCCATGCCACATCGCCAGCTTACCGGTGGCCGTTAATATCGAATGCCATGCGCACCGGGTGAAAACGGTGACATTAGGAAATCTCAAATAACTATCGTATTGTAACGTGATATATGGCCAACGCAATCCATTTAAATACCCCCCTGACGGATGATAAAATTGCAAACCTCAGGATTGGAGAAAAGGTAAGTATCAGTGGTGTTATTTACACTGCAAGGGATGCTGCACATAAACGGTTCGTGGAACTAATCGATCAGGGAAGGGAACTGCCTTTTGACATTCGAAATCAGATTATCTATTATGTTGGCCCAAGTCCTGCACAACCAGGCAGGCCGATTGGATCATGCGGCCCCACCACGAGCTATCGCATGGACGTGTACACTCCCAGATTGTTGGAAAAAGGTCTAAAAGCCACCATTGGAAAGGGCAGTCGTTCCGAGGGTGTCATTGAGGCTATCAAACAATATAGAGCTATCTATTTTGCTGCTACCGGCGGCGCTGCTGCCCTGCTGGCAAAGGCTGTGAAAAAGGCGGAAATTATCGCCTATCACGACCTGGGGGCGGAGGCCGTTATGAGATTGGAGGTTGAAAATTTTCCCGTGGTGGTTGCCAACGATATCTTCGGTAATGATTTGTACAGCGAAGGAATTGCAAAATATAGGAGAAAATGAATACATGATGGAAGTGTATGCGGCTGGAATAAAGATTAAGACAAATGGCTCTGTTTTTCGTGTAAATCTTGCCACACGAGGAACAGGAGGATGTATAAAAGACCGCTCCTGATTAAATATGCAAATACAAAAAAATAAGCGGATTTGGTTAAAACGGATTGTTGTTTATTGTGGTATGGCATTTTGTATTGCTGCGACCGTTATCCTGACCGCTCCATCGTTTATTTCCAGGAATTATCTACAACAGAATGTTACACAGATACTGGCGGAAAGATTCAAAACCGTCAGTCAGATGGGACCTGCTTCTTTTCATTGGCCTGATAGAATTGATATCCCTTATTTAATAATCCAAAAACAGGAACAGGGCAAAGAATATCCTATACGTTTTGAAAATATTCAAAGCACTTTTAAGTTAATTCCTCTGGTGTTTAAAAAAGTCGTCATTAAAAAAATTTGGGTTCGGCAGATCAATTATGAAAATCGGTTGTTAGTGGATGACCTTGTTGCCGATATACTTTCATTGAATAACGGCGTGATTACTGCTCATGCCCGCCTCAAAATAAACGAAGGTCCTGCTACCATAAAAGGAGTAATTGATCTACATCAAAAGAGGCCGGCATTTGACCTTTCGTTTGAGGCAAAGGACGTTCATATTACCCAGGATATTCCAGTCCTTGGCCTTCTTCCCATATTTACGGTGAAGGATGGAGAAATAAGCGGTCTTATGAGCCTCGTTGGTGATATACGTGGCGAAGGCGATAGCCGGGAAATCCTCAACAAAAATCTGGTTGCCAATGCACAGATTGATGTGAGGGATGGATATATTCGGGGCAACAAATTATTATCCTCGATATTAAAAATTGTAGGAGAGAGTGATCTCTATTCGTTTGATTCCATGGAGGCCGTAATTCAGATCAGGGATGGCAAGGTTTACACCCAACGGATGGATGTTCAAGGTCATACCATGAACCTTAGTGCCTCGGGAGTGGTCGAATTTGAAGGTTCAGTTTCTTATGATGCCAAGGTAAAATTTAACAAGGAATATTTAACTAAGGACGCTGCGAAAATTGCAGGGCTCGTTTTAAAACAAGATACATTGCCGATAGAAATACGGGGAACTACCAAAGACCCCACGATTGCGGTAAAATTTGATAAAGATAATCTGGAGCACGTCGTTAAAGGATTAGTTAGTGATTTTTTACATACATCAAAAGAAAAACACAAAAAGTGGGTAAAAAATAATTAAAAATGAATTGGATTGACTATTCCATTTTTGCCATCATGTTTTTTGCAATGGTACTGGGACTTTCCAGCGGGCCGATACTTCAGTTTCTCAGGATTTGTTGTGTACTGATCTCATTTTTTACAGCGCTTTTTTTCCACGACATCCTGAGCGGCATACTGAAGAGCATTTTTACCCTTTCCACTGCCAACTTGATAGGTTATTTTATCATCTTTGGGGTTGCGTTCATGGTTACCCATATCCTTACGGATCTAATAAAGAGGATAATTGGTAAATGGGGAGTGGGGTTTGGGCTCAGGTTGTTTGGCGGATTACTAGGGATTCTTAAAGGGCTGGCCTTTTCCGGGGTGATTATTTTTGGTATCCTCCTGTTTTGTAGTAAACCGACTTGTGACAGGATGAATACCTCAAAGGTTGCAACTCAAATTGGGAAAGGCATGCAGTTCATCGTCTCAATCATCCCAGAAAATATCTCAAGCAAAATCAAGGGCTACGCAGAGGGTATCGGGAAGAAGAATTTATCAAAGGATACGAAGTCCGGCAAAGATGAAAAGTTCAAGTCATCGCCATAAGGGAAGTATTCTTTCCCTGCATGGACTCAGTTTCACAATTCAAAGGCGTTGAGGACAGAACGGGTGCTGGTGCGATTAGTTTTTCTCCTCCCGTATTGTTCCGTTCCCGGAATTATTGAGCCCATTGTTTGGTATTGGTCAGGTTTCAACTTCTTTGATGCGGCGACATATGCCATCACAAAATGGTGGATTTTTTGTTAAATAGCAATTGCAAATTACATATTTTCTTTTCAGTATGATTTTAAACAGGTGTGGTGTTTTGTCAGTTCCTTTGTGCGAACCATCACAAAAAGGCTCTGTTTTCGTCTTCCCACACGCACACCAATGATAGGTGCCCGGTTCCAATTCTATAGTCAGAGGCATTTGTTTTTTCATAATTTATTTCTCCCTGAACATTAGATTACGTCGTCCTTATGAGTTCATGATAAAGGACTAGAAAAAATGGTGACGGGGGAAAGGTCTTTCTAACACTATTTGCAGTATTTCACCATTCAGCTATGTCAAACATCTGACCGGACTTCAACTACCGTATCTTTCTTATGAACTCTCCCATAATAATCACCCAACCATTAAGCTTTTTAACAGTTTAATCATTATTTATATGTTTCAGCCTTAATGTATCGCAATTGCCGCAAACATCGTTCTGGTGCTCACGGAAATAGCGCATATTCTCACCATGCCAGATTTCATCAATGCTTTGTTTTAATATGTTACCCACTTCATAACGAGGGAGGTCGCAGCATGGGGTGGCTTTACCATCGATGTTAATATACAAATAATCGTATGGCTTCGAACAGTATCTGTCAAAACGATACATGATGGGGCGTAGTTGTTTGTATAATGCCCGGAGCAAACGATTGTCAAAGGCCGTGTAGTTGCTGTCGACCTGCAATCCACACTTCCTGGCTATTTTCTCGGCTTCCTCGTAAATCTTCAATTCTTCTTCCAAACAAGGTCTTTTGAAACCATTTCCACCAAAAGGTGTATTCAAGCGTACTAAATATACACGATCTGCCCCTGCCTCTCCGGCAAATTTGACCGTTTCCAGGCACTGCAGTTTATCATGCATGGTTATTTGGATCGTAATGACCGGTTTTTTCTTCGCACTTCGGGAATGTATAAGAGTTTTGATATTCTTTTGTACGACCTTATTAGAGGGATGACCTTCTGTTCCTTCATTGCATTCCGCAACAGTATCCAGAGAAATGGTTAGTTTGTCCAATGGTATCTCGATAAATTTTCCGATAAAGGGCGCTAATAATAAACCGTTGGTTGTCACGCCAACGCTGTGCCCTTTGCCTTTTGTATAGGCAATCATATCCATGAGCATCGGATGCAGTAAGGGTTCTCCCCACCCGGTAAGGGTAATGTTATAGGGAGTTTCAAGCCTGTCGATGATTTCCTGAAAAAGATCGAGAGGGATGTCTTTTTCCGGCAGGTTAAAAGATTCCCGTGGGCACATACCGCATGTATAGTTGCAGCGGTTTGTAATCTCTATCTGGACACGTTCGGGTCGTTGAGGAATGATATAAAAGGTTCTTCCGATAATGCCTTTTAGGAGATAGAGAGGATTTGTACGCATTTGTAGTCTGACACAATCATTAAGTCATTGGTTGCACAGTACTCGTTCCCAAACTCTGATTGGAAACAAACAAAGCACGGGAAACGAAATTTACTATCGATCGGTATTTTGATAATCTCAGGATGAACAAAATTACTTCGTTCGTGTAAAGTAAGCTTTTTAAACCATTACGGTGAAGCCCGTTTCACTACAAAACCCGCATGAATAAGGCGAAGATTCCTGCAATCAAGACACCGCTACTGTTTTCTTTCGGTGAGTTTCTTTGTTTCTTCTTCAATGGGGGTTGGATAATCACCGGTAAAACAGGCATTGCAGAAGTGTTGCCGTGGTTGTGTCGTACAGCTCATCATCCCATCGACACTCAGGTAACAGAGACTCTCGACTTGTAAAAATTCCCGAATTTCTTCTAATGCGCGATTCGCAGCAATCAGTTCCCCTTTTTGTTGGAAATCAATTCCGTAATAACAAGGATGACGATGAGGAGGGCAAGTGATTCTCACATGAATCTCCTTTGCCCCCGCCTTTCGCAACAGTCCAAACCGCGATTTTGACGTCGTCCCTCTTACAATGGAATCGTCTATAACAATGACCCGTTTTCCTTTCACGGTCTCTTTTAAAGGGTTCAGTTTGAGTTCTACAATGCGATGCCGCCGGTCCTGTTCCGGCAGGATGAAACTCCGGCCCACATAATGGTTACGAATAAATCCACGGTCAAAGGGTATCCCGGAGGCATGTGAATATCCGATTGCAGCGGAATTTCCCCCCTCGGGTACGGAAATTACCACATCGGCATCCACGGGTGACTCTTCCGCAAGTTTGGCCCCTAATCTCTTACGGAATAAATGTACGCTTTCACCAAATACTTTGCTGTCGGGTCTGGAAAAGTATACCAGTTCAAATATGCAAAATGCGGGTTTAATATGTTTTTGGGGACAATAATACTCACTGCGTATGCCGTCTTTTCCAATATAAACTGCCTCACCCGGGTTTATGTCCCGAATATACTCAGCGCCCACCTGATCCATGGCGCAGGTTTCAGAGGCCATTACATACCCATTATTCAATCTTCCCAACGCCAAAGGTCTGAAACCATGGGGATCGCGCACCCCTATCATCTCGTCCGGGGTCAAAAACAACAATGAAAAAGCGCCTTGTAGTTGCTGTAATACAAGAGATAAATTTTTTTGCATCATATTCAAAGGTTTTGCCATGAGGTGGACAATGACTTCCGTGTCAGATGTGGTATGGAAAATCGAGCCGTTTGCCTCAAATTCCTCGCGCAGTCTTTTCGCATTGGTCAACTGCCCGTTATGTGCAATGGCAACTTTTCCTCTATAATAGTCAACCACGAGGGGTTGTGCATTGCCAATATTGCTGGAGCCAACCGTGGGATACCGAACATGTCCGATAGCGTTTGCGTTTTTTAAGGATTTGAGCATCTGTGGTTTTATGACCTCGCTTACCAGCCCCATTCCTTTATGGCAGATGATGTCTTTCCCGTTTGTGGAAGCGATGCCTGCACTCTCCTCGCCGCGATGTTGCAGAGAATACAAACCGTAATAAACCCTCTCTACAGCATCTTCGCATCCGTAAACCCCGAATAACCCACAATATTCTTTTGCCTCAGACATCTCTCTGCGACCTATCCTTTTCTCCGGTGCAAGTTTTCACTCCTTACCAATCTTGTAAAGAATGGACATTTCTTGGTTGTTTTCCGGACTACATACGAAAACTTGTATTTATTTTGATAAAATACTATAATGGATTTTTGAATTCCTGGGTTTATCTGTTTCGCTCTCTTTTATGGGCATGGTGGACTGAATACGTTTTTCTGCGTTACATTTTTACGCCCTTCTGTGAGTCCTTGGCTCGCAAGGGTTGTTGAATAACACTTTAGGCAGGAAAATACTTAATCTCCAAAAAATTATATCAAACATTGAATGAGTGTCAATACATTTATCATCTGACAAACAGCTTGCGATCAAGATAATGAAAAAAGATTACTCTAAAAGATTCTCTGGTGTAAGATTGTACGTTATAATAAGTTCTGATCTTGCCAAAAAACCGGCACTGGAAACATTGCAGGAGGTTATCAAAGGCGGCGCAGATGCAGTGCAACTACGGGAAAAAACGATGTCTGATAGTAAATTCCTTGCGTTGGCCAGGGAATTTAGAAAAATAACTTCTGAATCAAAAACGATTTTCATTATAAATGATCGTGCTGAAATCGCTAAAAAAGTTGATGCAGACGGATTGCACATCGGACAGTCCGATATGGACATCCCCAATGCACGCAAGGCCATAGGCGAGGATAAAATTTTAGGTGTCTCTACCCATACGATAGTTCAGGCACGAAATGCACAACGGGGTGGGGCGGATTACATCAGCGTTGGCCCCATCTTTTATACTACGACCAAGAGTTATGAGCCGCCAGTAGGACTGGATTACTTAATACAGATAAAAAGGGAAATTGCTATCCCCTTCGTTGCTATAGGAGCCATCAATCTTGAAAATATTGACGTGGTATTACATGCCGGCGGGGAGCGTGTTGCAATCTGCGCTGCAATTATTTGTAGTAACAATATCAGACAGGCAACACAATCTTTTAAAAACCATCTCACTTCACAGTGACCGACTCTGCCCCTAACCATTTACATGGTATTGCATTTGCTTTAACCATCATCATATCTTCGTAATATAAAATAGATGTAAATCCATTCAATGTAAGTACAAGTAACAAATTTCAAGGTTGTAAAATAAAGAATTTTTCTGTAAATACCGTATAAATTTAGGATTAATCCTCACGCAATAGTTGCGATTTTGAACATTTACGACAACAGGTAGGAGGATATGAAACTACAGAGATTTGTGATAAATATTGTATCTGCTATCGGCAGGTTTTCGAAATACGCATATAAACGCAGAGATGGAAATATGGGGAAAATTGTACCTTTAATTTCTTTATGCCTGTTTATCTTAACGTCGCCAGGCTGCGGAGCCTTCATGAAAAAGAAAGGTAAAACGCCTTATGCGTCTGATGTTCCATCGGAAGAAATCGTATTGCCACAAAAAAGCCGAGGTTACCTGGCCGGCGGCTCAACCGTAAATATTGATACCGGTGTAGAAAACAGCAAGTCCTCTTTACTCGTGCAATTTGATCAAACAAGGGAAGCCCTGACTTCCGCACAGGGTAAAATAGCCTTGCTGGAAAGAGACATTGAAAGCGAAAAGGCGCTTAAAAAAACAGCAGAGGCGGAACTCGAAGAACTCAACAAACAGTTAGAAGCCACCCAGCAGCTTATCATGGAAAATGAAAAACTAAACAAGCAACTTGAACAAAGCCGGGAACCGTATGAAAAAAAGATCAAGGAGTTAACCCTGGAATTAACAAAGGCACAGATTGAAGAAACAAAGGCAAGGCAGGAACTCATTAGCCTGAAGATAGAACAATTGGTTGAAAAGAAGAAACAAAAATCACAAAATTTCCAATAAATCGTTTTTTAAACGTTACGGGTTATTAAATGAGATTTTTACTCGGCATCCTTTTTTGTTTGATAGTGTTTGTGGGTTGTTCAAGTGCGCCGTCACGTCATTCTTCAGGTCTTAGTTACAATAAAACTGATGAATTCAAAAAAACGCGCATACGCCGCGTATTACTCTTGCCCTTCGAATATGACGTAGATCGTGAGGCCGTCATAGACGAGGTGACGGAGGCATTCGCTATAGAATTGAGAAAAATTGGCAGTTTTGAGGTTGTAGTACCCACGGGAAACAAAACAGCACTTACCCCAGAACATGAAATATGGGTCAAGGGCACTATCAATTTGAGCACCATTCTGACCTTGAGAAAACAGTATGATGCAGATGCTATCGTATTTGGAAGCATAACTCACTATCGGCCGTATGAACCTATGTTACTCGGCGTCAAAGTAGGCATGATATCTACGGATACCGGGGCTATAGTCTGGAGCGCCGATGGCGTTTTTGACAGCAATGAGAATGAGGTGGCAGAACTTGTAAAACACTACTTTGAAAGCACACATCAAAAAAACGCCTTGTACGGCTGGAAACTCATCCTGCTTTCCATGAGGCGCTACTCCCAATTTGTAGCTAATCAAATTACAGAAACACTCCAGTATTAACCTTTTAAGGTAAATACTGCCGAAGAAAAGCCTCTTGGAAGATTCCATATGGGCCAAGGAAGCATTTCATCCGAATGAGTGTTCATTACGAAGTCCATTCAGCCCGAAGATCCTCATAAACAGAATGAAAATCGTTTTGTAATCACATTGTGTCCCTATTTACACCCGCATGTTCACCGATCCAGTCCTGTTCAAATACGGAAAACATTACACTTCCCTGGGAAAAAAGTACCTGTAACGTACTTCTTTCATTTAAGAAGGAAAATAGTTTATCAATAAATATTTTTTCTTTTCAGTAATAATAACCAAGCATTACACGCGGACTTAGAGAAAACTATACCATTATTTCCATTTCATTTCTTTCCTGGAATAAATGCGGCATTTATGTTGCAGAATTAAAAAATCAAAATAGCCGAACTTTAATTAAAAGGGACTATCTATGTCAAAAACAGCCGTGGGATTATCTGATACTAATCTCCTATTCGAAAATTTATTTATCAATATCATTCCAACTGAGAAGAAACCCTGTTCCGACGCAAAGGATTTAATTTCCAGAAAATCAATGAGTGACGATGATGGAGACAGTAAAAACAGGGAAACAATTCCATTTCAGGAAATACTTGGACACCATATAGTCAATCCAACAGTTCAGGATACTCACAACCCGCAAAAATTTAGCCGTCCTGCACAAGCGTCGTGCACCAGTGAACTTTTTCAAGGGCATACGAAAGAAATAAATCCATCTGCATGCCACGAAACACCCATGATCAGCGATCCACAAAAAAATGCAAAAAAGCTCGCCATGTCAAACACATTCAGTGGGGAAATCAACAGCTTCGATTCCTTAACGTCAACAAAAAGTGATGTGACAGGATTTGAGAAGAATTATTCAGCGCAAAGAGTAAGCGCCCTGTATTCATCAGATATTCTATCAATGCTATTCATGATACCGCCGGAACCGGTTATCCAGAATTTTGATCAAAAGCCGCCTTTGGGAAATGGTATGCCCGGGGAAAAGGCCGCTTTTAATACTGACAACATATCCCTCTTTTATAGCGAGGATGAAAATTTTCCTGCACCCGTTATTCAAGATCTCAACATGAGAAACACGGTGATACAATCTGGCAACATTAAAGCTGCCCCACCGAAAAATCCCGACAATATGTTGATGTTCGATGAAGCCATCTCCGGCAAAACCCAGGAACCAGAATTGGCGAAATCCACTAGTGATACAATCAGTGTGAAGGAATTACCTGACACATTTAAGGCATTAGCACAAGACATTTCTCGAGAAAATTCAAAAAAACCCCAGGAAGAAGGACTGTCAGAAATAAACGGTGATGAATCGCCAAAACATAATCGTATAACGACATCTCGCACAAATGAGGAGTGGAATTTTTCAAATAATTCATCCCCGGAACAAAAAAACATTATTACCGCACTCCTTAATACAGAAATACGTAAAGCAAGCGGTAAATTCAATCTTTCTCCAGATACACAATCATCTGCGGATGGCATACAACTAAATCCAACCGATTTTCAGCAAAACACACAAACAGCTTCCGGTACCGGCACGATGTCACCTTCGTCTTCTATCGAAAGCCAGAAAGAGAGCATAAACCATAGCAATTTCACGACTGTGGATCATACCAACATAATGGAGCAAATATTTGAAAAGATCAACTTAACAACGCATGGCGATAAATCCGAAATCAAGCTTCACCTTACTCCTCCGGAACTAGGCAGTGTAAAAATCCATTTTACAGAAGAGCATAATGAAATTGAGGCAAAAATATTTGTGGAAAATGCTGAAGTTAAAGCCGCCATAGAAAATAATGTCCGGCATCTTAAAGAATCCGTTGCGGATACTGGGATGGAAATACACAAATTAGAGGTATACATACAAAATGACAATGCAAATAAACAAAACTTATCAGGAGATGCTGACGCAAATAATCCGCATTATCAAATGAAAAACCGTGAGGGCAGAAATGAAGAACATTCCGTTACAGAAAACAACACAAGCAATGACATACAAACAGGAAATAGCATAAAAACATCGAACGTATTGGTTGACTATTTTATATAGGGAGATAAAAACATGGGCATATCAAGCACATCTGGTCTTGGGTCAGAAATCAGCATGGATAAATTTTTGACCCTCTTTGTAACACAGTTACGAAACCAGAATCCGTTAGACCCAACGGATAATTCTCAATTTATGTCTCAATTAGCACAGTTCAGCACATTGGAACAAGCGCAGCGGCAGACAGCGTATCTGTCAAACATGAACAGTATGCAGGTAGCTTCATTGCAATTGGACCAACTAAGCATGGCAGGTACATTTATCGGTAAGACCATAAAATACAGCAGCAATGCCGGCGGGCTCGGTGGTAATAATACCCTCTCGGGGGTTGTACAGGGAGTGAAACTTGAGAAAGACGGAACGATATCTTTTGTTGTGAATGGGCAATCTGTCTCCATCGCAAATCTTATAGAAGTTGACAACATGCCGACTTCTAATACTTCAAGTTCATCAAATATTCAATATCAGTCTGTAGTGAAGAGATAATATCAGAGTAAGCGTATTTATTTAATTACTTTTTGGAAGGAGGCAGCCATGAGTCTCGGCGGTGCATTATATTCAGGTGTGTCGGGTGTCCGTGCCCATCAAAGTATGTTGGATCTTATAGGTAATAACCTGGCAAATATTAATACGTATGGGTACAAATCGTCCAGGTTGCTGTTTTCTGACCTGATAAGTCAAACTTTGGCTATTGGAGCAAATGGTGATCCGATGCAGGTAGGAAAAGGAGTAAAGTTTGCAAGTATCTCATCGGATTTTAGTACAGGAAATATGGAAACCACCAATAGAGTTCTTGATCTCGCCATCGATGGTGAAGGATTTTTTGTGGTTAGCAGGGGCGATAAGAACTTTTTTACGAGGGTGGGGGCCTTTGATACCGATCAAAACAACTATCTCGTTGATCCAAGTACAGGATACAATGTTCTGGACGCAAACAGCAATAAAATTATCATTCCTAAAGATTCAACTGTTCCAGGCGTAGCCACTTCCAAGATTCAGATTAAAGGCAATCTGGATGCAAAGGGATTAAGCAATGAAGCCGAGGTGTTAATAATGTCCAACGCCCTTACTTCCAGTGGCATAGCAGCAACAGCGTCAACGGATTTGAATAATCTGGATTCTCAGACAACTGATTACGTTGCCGGAGACACAATTTACATCAGAGGAACGAAATCAGATGGAACCGCTGTTTCTGCAACCTATACGTATGCGTCCGGTGATACAGTTCAAGATCTTATTAATTCAATAAATACCGCATTTTCTGGTGATGCAACTGCCAGTTTAGATGCGTCTGGGAAGCTTATCCTGAAAGCAGATACCTCAGGGAATGATAAATTAACTCTCACCCTCAGTGACAATGGGACCGACACCGGTAGAACAACATGGACAAACCACACTTTCAGTGGTTCTACCTATACTACCTCGACAACTATTTATGATTCTCAGGGTACCAGTCATGCGGTTAATCTCAGATTTACGAAGCAAATGGACAATAAATGGGACCTCACCGTTTCCATGGATAGTAATGATGGTACATTTGATGGTGGTGATAATACGATAACAGGTATTACATTTAATGATGACGGTACATTCAGCACCAGCGGGGACACAACAATCAAATTTGATTTTAATGGCATCAGTAGTACTCAGTCCGTTGTTTTCGATCTTGGCATATCAGGAAAAATTAATGGTATCACACAATTTGGCTCCGACTCGAATGTCGAAGTAGCAAGCCAGGATGGCTACGGGTATGGTAAATATGATTTAGTGTCCATAAAATCGGATGGTACCATAAACGTATTGTATACGAACGGTATCACAAAAAACATTACAACATTGAAGATTGCCCTATTCAACAACCTTAATGGTTTGAACAAGATTGGTAATAATTTATATGAACAAACCTCTTACTCTGGCGAACCAATTTATGTAAATGCTAATTCGGGTCGTGCCGGTTCAATCAGGAGTGGCGCTTTAGAGGGATCCAATGTGGATATGGCCACGGAATTGACGTCACTCATTACAGCACAAAGAGGCTTTCAGCTCAATACAAAGGTTATCACCACTGCCGATGAAGTACTTGCCGATCTTGTCAATCTAAAGAGATAACAGCAACAAACATTTTTGCAAAGCTGGGAAGATGGAAGACTATCATATCCTCCGATCCATCTTCTCAGTTCTTGCCTCCCTTCCAGATCGTTTTTTTGTACCTGGTTTGCAGTTTCAAAAAGCTTTGATTTCTCCGATAATCTGCCTTTTTATAGTGTCATATTCAAGATATGTAGTTTTTTTAGACATCTCTTTTTTGTCATCTCAATCTACCAGGGAATATTTACTCACTCATTTCATGAAACTCTTAAAACACCCTATTGTAAGTGGATTTCATAGCGCACAAAGTGTCTTGTACAGGCATCTTATGAAAAATGAATATGTTATAACTGTTTGACTGTGTGTTTGGTATCAAGATTGCGCAAGAACAAAGAGTTTAAGCTCTACAAGGAAGGGTAAAAGTTTAAGTGCCGTTGCTGTGGGCATTTCATTAGAGAAAAACTCAGGTTCAGAGAGTATAAAATACTTGAGAAATAAGACGCATTCGGCTAATTACAAGGGACTTCATCGTGAGTCCTCGGCGTGAGCTCAGGCGAACGCTCGGTCGAATGCTCACGACGAAGTCCCCCTCTATTTTGGCTGCGCAATAGAGTTTTAATTTTATTGCTGTTTTTAAAAGCGAGGAAATAAGATTATGGAAAATACGAATATGCAAAGGGATGTAGTACTGCGCTTTTATGCGCAGAAGGGATTTAGTCTCTTTTGGTATCTTGTCGCTCTATTTTCATTGTGCGCTGCATCGTTTCCTGGTAAGGAGGCATCGGCTGCGGACAAATGTCGATCCGTGACCAGCTCCGTCGTCTCAAATCGAAAACCTGTTGATGAGACCGCTCAATTAAAGATAGAGGAAAACTACGGCAAGATACCCTTGTATTTTATCCAGAATGATGGGCAGATGAACGAGAAGGTGCGGTTTTACGAAAAGGGCAGCGGACGGAGTACCTTTTTTACCGACAGAGGTATCTGTCTTTCATTAACCGGCGGGCGGCAATCAAGGGACAAGAGCTTGGAGATGGCTAGTAATCAGTCGGCAGTTGACAGTACGCCCACAGCCTCGATGGAGGATGCTCGACCCGAGGTCGTAATGCTTGTTCCTCTGGGCGCAAACAAGCATCCGGAGATCGTAGCGGAAGACCCACAGGAGTGCAAGGTCAATTACTTCATCGGCAACGATCCAGAGAAGTGGAAGATCAATATACCCACATATCAGTCGGTCGTTTACAAGGATGTTTATAAAGACATCGACATGAAGTTTTACGGGAACAATCGTCAGATGGAGTACGACATCATCGTCAAACCTGGGGCAAGCCCGTCCCGTGTGCAATTAGCCTATGACGGCGTGGAAGACGTGCAGGTGAATGACAACGGGGAACTGGAGATTACCTTAAACGCCCCTTTAAAAAGAGGTGACAACTCACACTGTCCCCCGCTGGCGGGGGTGCAGGGGGTGGGTGAAATAAAAGGGGTGGGTGAAATAAAAGGGGTGGGTGAGATAAAAGGGGTGGGCAAGGTGAAGGAGATTGGTCAGGTAAAGGGAGCGGGCGAGGTAAATGTGGTGGATGGAAAAAACACGTCTGATGAAAACCCATCTGGATTTACCCCTGAACCTTCAAAGATCATCCAGAAGAAACCGTATGTGTATCAAATCATTGACGGGAAGAAGGTGGAAAGAGAAGGGAAATTCGTGATTCGTGACCGGAGACCGTCTTCCGTTAAGGGAACAAGATACACGGGCACGAACAACGGACACGGACTGCGATGCATCTACGGCTTTCAGGTGGCCGCTTACGATAGACGCTACCCCCTCGTCATAGACCCTACCATCTTCTACTCCACGTACTTGGGGGGAAGTAATTATGATTATGGTCGTGGTATAGCAGTAGATAGTGACGGCTACGCTTATGTGACTGGATACACAAATTCTACTGATTTCCCGATAAAATTCGCCATTTATCCAACCAATTCTGGCGGCTACGATGCCTTTGTGACAAAGGTAGGGACATCAGGGACGAGCCTTTCATACGCTACGTACCTGGGTGGAACTGGTGATGATAGAGGTTACGGTATAACGGTAGATAGTGCAGGCAATGCCTATGTGACGGGGCAGACAACTTCTACTGCTTTCCCGACGAAATCCGCCATTTATCCAACCAATTCCGGCGGCTCCGATGCCTTTGTGACAAAGATAGACACTTCGGGGGCGAGCATTTCATACTCCACGTACCTGGGGGGATCTGGTACTGATACTGGTTATAGTATAGCGGTAGATATTCAAGGCAATGCCTATGTAACGGGGCAAACAAATTCTACTAATTTCAAGACGGCAAGCCCCATTTATCTAACCAATTCTGGCGGCTACGATGCCTTTGTGACAAAGATAGCGGGACCGGTGCCGAGTCTTTCATACTCCACATACCTAGGGGGAAGTTTAGATGATTATGGTTATGGTATTGCGGTAGATATTCAAGGTAATGTCTATGTGACGGGGCAGACAAATTCTACCAATTTCAAGGTGACGCCAAGCGCCATGTATCCAACCATTTCTGGCGGCAACGATGCCTTTGTAACAAAGATAGCGGGGCCGGTACCGGGGCTTTCATATTCCACATACCTGGGAGGTAGTTTAGATGATTATGGTCAGGGCATAGCGGTAGATAGTGCAGGCAATGCCTATGTGACGGGGCGGACAAATTCAGCTAATTTCAAGACGGCAAGCCCAATTTATTCAGCTAATTCTGGCGGCTACGATGCCTTTGTGACAAAGATAGTGGCATTGGGGACGAGCCTTTCATACTCCACGTACCTGGGAGGAAGCGGTGATGATTATGGTTATGGTATAGCGGTAGATATGCAAGGCAATGTTTATGTGACCGGGCAGACAAATTCTGTTATTTTCCCGACTGGGAATGCCACTTCTGAAAGCTATAGTGGTGGTAACTCCGATGTCTTTGTAACAAAGGTCGATGCATTGGGGGGAAGCCTTTCATACTCCACATACCTAGGGGGAAGTTTAGATGATTATGGTCAGGGTATAGCGGTGGATAGTGCAGGCAGCGCCTACGTGACGGGGTACACGAATTCTGTGGATTTCAAGACGGTAAGCCCCATTTATGGAACCAATACGGGTAACTACGATGCCTTTGTGGCAAAAATAGAGGAGCCGTCCCCCGTGCCAACGCCGACACCGAGCCCATCACCAGGGCCTACTCCAAGTCCATCACCGGAGCCATCACCATCGCCGACGCCAGCAACAACACCGACGCCCACGCTGCTGCCATGCAAATTAAAGAAAATTATAGCTGCAAGGATTCCTGCGCAGCTTGTGCAGGGGGAGGTCGGTACTATAACCGTAATACTGGAAGGCAGGAAAGGGTGTATACCTGCCGGTAAAATAGTGACAGCAAAGGTCGTTACCGGAAAAATGCGGCTAACGATTTCACCGGCAAGTCTAGAAACAGATTCCGAGGGCGTGGCAGAATTTAGCACGGCAGCAGCAGCAGATAAAAAAGGAGACGTAACGGTTCGATTCAAGACAGAAAAATTGAAGAAGGGTGTAAAAATGAAGGTGAAAAAGGCTGAATGATGGTGGAGAAGCAAAATTATTCCTGTTATAAACCGCTCGACTAAGCGCTTAAGACTGAGCTTGAGCGCTACGGAGAGGATTGGGTGTTGCCTTGTGAAAGCCGCGTGAACGAAGACCGAATGTTGCGAAGGATAGCTGACCACAAGGGACTTCGGCGTGATCGGTCGACTGAGCGCTCACGACGAAGTCCCCCGCTATTTGGGGTTGTATTACGTAATGGATTTCATCTTTTTTATTGGTCTTTTTGAATGAGAGGAAATGAAGTTATGGAAAATTCGAATATGCAAAGCGATGTAGTACGGAGCATTCACGCGCTGAAGGGATTTGGTCTTTTTTGGTGTCTTATCGCTCTATTTTCATTGTGCGCTGCATCATTTACCGGTAGGGAGACATTGGCTGCGGACACATACCAATCCGCGACCGAGCCTGTTGTCTCTGATCAAAAACCCGTTGACGAAGCCGCCAAATTAAAGATACAGGAAAACTACGGCAAGATACCCTTGTATTTTGTCCGGAATGATGGGCAGTTGAATGAGAAGGTGCGATTTTATGAAAAGGGCAGCGGACGGAGTACCTTTTTTACCGACAGGGGCATCTATCTTTCATTAACCGGCGGAAGGCAATCAAAGGACAAGAGCAGGGAGATGGCTAGTAACCAGTTGGCAGTTGACAGTACGCCCGCAGCTTCGACGGAAAATCCACAACCCGAGGTTGTAAGACTAATTCCTCTGGGAGCCAATAAACATCCGGAGATCGTTGCGGAAGACCTACAGGAGTGCAAGGTTAATTACTTCCATGGAAATGATCCAGAGAAGTGGAAGACCAACATCCCCACGTATCAGTCGGTCGTTTACAAGGATGTTTACAAAGACATCGACATGAAGTTTTACGGGAACAACCGTCAGATGGAGTATGACATCATCGTCAATCCCGGAGCAAGCCCATCCCGTGTGCAATTGACATACGAAGGCGTTGCCGACGTGCAGATTAATGACAATGGCGAACTGGAGATTATCACAAACTCCCCTCTAAAAAGAGGTGATAACTCATACTGTCCCCCGCTGGCGGCTTACTGTTGGACAATTATTTTGCCGGACAAATCATCCATAGTCGGATTTAGGGATACTCATTGTCAGAGAAACACCAATCAAAATATCAGCAAACCTTCGTATTCCCCGC
>WBZR01000548.1_pt1 | contig 58908 bp, 57 predicted proteins | sample 5204231 | NCBI WGS metagenome assembly WBZR01 (sample SAMN12412403, study PRJNA552823) | activated sludge metagenome | isolation source: activated sludge from anammox sidestream of wastewater treatment plant... | place: USA: Virginia | collected 2017-08 | reverse complement strand
CATATTTCCAGTGAGCAAAAGACTTTTATCAATCTCGAACCGCATCGCGTTTTGCCCCAGTGGAATTACACGATCATCCCTCACAAGTAGATTCACGAAACAGAAAAGTTATTTTTCTGCCGTGACTTAGCCATGATAAATGGCTAACTCATTGTACCCCTTCCCCCTCCCATAATCAAGGAAACCGTAATTGCATTTCCAGCGCCGGCAGGATGCGCGGTGCGCCGTCCACGTCGCTGCGGTGTTCGCCGATTCTACGCGCGCCCATGCGGATGTAAAACGACTCGGCGTTCGGATCGGCTTCGATTTTCAATACAGACGCGTTCCGGTTAAAAACAAACTCACCCGCGAAAAAATTCGGGGTGAGTCGGTTTGGATGTTATTCCGCCTTGACTTCGGCGGCGGGTTCGGCGGATTCTTCCTTCTGCGCCGAGACTTTGGGGGGCTTCTCCGCCTCTTCCGCATGGGCGCCGGTCACGGTCTCCGGGCTTTCGCCTTCGCGGTGGACGATGATCTTAATCTCGGGGATCAAGTCCATCGTGAGTCTGACGCGGGCGGTAAATTCGCCGAGGGCGCGGATGGGCTGGGTATCCACCTGCTGGCGTTTGACCTCGTAACGGGTCTTCTCGGTCAGCGCGGCGGCGATGTCGCCGGTGGTGATCGAACCGTAGAGTTTCCCGGTCTCCCCCGCCTTGACGGGGAAGATCAGGGTCACATCTTTGATCTGATCGGCGACGCCTTTAAGTTCGTTGTTCTGCGCGTTGCGGCGGATCTCCGCCTGCGACTTGATCTTCTCCACCTGTTTGAGCGCGCCCGCGGTCGCCAGCACGGCAAGCCCCTGCGGTATGAGGAAGTTGCGCCCGAAACCGTCGGCTACTTTCTTGACGTCCCCGGCGCGTCCCAATTTATAAACGTCCTTGATGAGCAATACTTTCATGGTCTAAGCCCTTTCGTGAAGATGGATGTCGAGCCGAAGGGTACAACGACTCGCAAGGCGCGCATTCTACCACAAACGGGGGATTTGCCAACACAATGGATAACGGTTAAGATAACGGCATGGACCAGTTTCCCATCCGGTTGAGGCGTGTGGCTGTATTTGCCGGAATTTTCATCCTTATCCTTTTCGTCATCGAATTCAACGCGCGCCTCGAAGAATTGAACCGCCTGAACCAACAGCGCGACGAGATGCGCGTCCTCGCCACACAAGCCGCGCAGACGCAGATCGCATTGCAAACCCAGGCGGTATACGCCGCCTCGACCGAAGCAGTGGAGGAATGGGCGCGCGCCGATGGGCATTACATCCAGGAGGGCGACCAGCCGGTTATTCCCGTCGAACTGCCCGGCAGCGCGCCGGTAATGGTCAACACGCCGCTCCCGCCCCCCACCCCCATGCAAAACTGGGAGATTTGGCGGATGTTGTTCTTCGACCGATAGCCCGACGGAATGGATACTTTTTTAGCAATATATTTAATTCTCCTCGCAATTCTGGTCGCGGTCACTACGGGAATTGCCATTCGCGCCTTCATCAACCGGCGCCTGCCCGGCGCGCGGACGTTCGGCGCCCTGATGTTTTGCATGGCGGTCTGGGCGGGTTTCTACCTGCTCGAGATCGCGCATCCCGCCCTGCCCGTCAAAATCTTCGCCCGCAAAATGCTCTACCTCGGTATGGCGCTTTCCCCGCCGCTCTGGCTCGGCTTTGCGATTCGTTACACCGGGCTGGGAATCTGGTGGATAAGGAAAGAGCGGGGCTTTCTGCTGGCGCTTCCAGGGGGTATTGCCTTCCTGCTCGGCAGTACAAACGAACTCCATCATCTTATCTGGGAATCACTTGGTCTCGCCTCCAGCGCGCCCGCCCCTTTGAGAGTCGAATACGGGATCGGATTCCGGTCTTATGCAATCCTTGCATACGCGATGATCCTGACGGGCATTGCGCTTTATATCGTCAGCTACTTCAAGCAAGGCAGGGCGTTGCGGATTAAATACGGGATCATCCTGGCAGGGGTCATCCTGATCGCCGTCTCGAACGCTCTGTTTCTTGCTTTCGAGAATGGCGTCTTCATAGACCCGACGCCGCTTTCCTTCTGCCTATCCGCGCCGTTGATCGCCTTCGGTTTCTTCCGCTTCGGGGTTTCGAGTCTTTTTCCGCTTGCCGCGGCGCTCATCGTAGACAACCTTCAGGACGCCATCATCGTCGTCAACCGCGAAAATGAGATCACCGACATCAACCGGGCGGCTGGGGCATTGCCGGGCATGAAATCCGTCGAAGAGCGCGCGCCCGTTTTCTCCGTCCTCCCGCAGGCGGAGCGACTCAGGGAGATATGGGATTCGCCGGAAAAATCCTTTCACTTCGAAACAAAAATTGGGGAAGATCAAAAAACGTTCCATGTCAGGGTGATGCCCATCTTCGACGGGGCGCGGGAACCGCTCGGGCGCGTGATCGTCTTCCAGGACGTCACCGTCGAGCAGGAATTATTGCGCGAGGAAAAAAGCCGCTCCCAGCGCCTTGCCCTGCTGGAGGAAGCCGGAAGGCGCATTGCGAACAGTTTCGATGAACAAGAAATCCTCCAGCGGGCGGTGGATGCGATTACAAACCGCTTCGGATACGCCGAAATCGCCATCTCCCTTTTGACCCCGGATAACGCGCTTGAAATCGCCGCCATCTCCGGCGCCGAGGATTTCGGTTACAAGCCCGGCTACCGTCAAAATTTCGATGAAGGGATCATCGGTTACACCGCCAGCATGGGTCAGACTTATGTTTCGAACAATGTCGCGGAAGACCGGCATTACTTTTCGACCGCCGCGCGCTCCGGCTCCGCCATTTGCACGCCGATCTTCAAACAGGGCGCGCTGTACGGCGTGCTATATGTGGAAAGCCTGGAGGCGAACGCTTTCGGCGGACAGGACGTCATCACCCTCGAAACGCTCGCCAGCCAGATATCCGAATCCGTTCAACGCGCCGAACTCCACGCCCAGACCCGCTCCGACCTGCGCACGATCGCCGCCATTCAGAAAGTTTCAAAACTCGTGGCGTCTTCGCTCGATCTCGAAACCGTCAGCCGCACCGTCGTCAAAAGCCTGAAGGACGCCTTCAATTACTCCCACGTCAGCATTTATATTCTGGAAGAGGAATACCTGAATCTCGCCGCCCAGGTCGGCTACCCCGAACAAACTGAGATCAAAAAAATCCATATCAGCCAGGGCGTGGCAGGCAGGACGATCCGCAATCGCGCCGCGCAATTCATCGAAGACACCGAAAAGGAGAAAGTCTTCCTCAAGGCGGACGAAAACATCACCAGCGAGATATGCGTCCCCCTGCTGAAAGAGGACGTCGCATTGGGCATGTTGAACGTCGAATCGCGCGGGGAAACCCGGCTCACCTTCAAGGACGTAGAATTGCTGAGCGCCGTTGCGGGCCCCATCGCGGTGGCGGTGGACAACGCCCGCCTGCACGCCGAACTCAAAAAAATGGCGACGACCGACGCCGTGACCGGCTTGTTCAACCGGCATGTCTTCGAGCAAGCCATCATCGCCGAGATCGAACGCGCCGAACGCAAAGGGGAAAGCCTCTCCCTGATCGTTTTCGACATTGATCTTTTCAAGGAATATAACGACACATGGGGGCACCCCGCCGGGGACGCGCGCCTGAAAGCCGTTGCAGACATCATCAAACAAAACCTGCGCAAATACGATCTCGCCGCGCGTTATGGGGGCGACGAGTTCGCCATCATCCTCACAGATTGCGACCGGAAAAACGCCCTTCAGTTCGCCCAGCGCCTGCGCCAGGGAATGGCGGAGGGAGCGCCGCACCCCCCCAGGGAAGGCGAAGGCGTTTCAGGCCACACGCTCAGCATAGGAATTGCCGCTTTTCCGCAGAACGCCATCCAACCCACCGAGCTATTGATCGCCGCCGACCATGCCGCCATGCGCGCAAAACAACAGGGCAGAAACCGCATAAAACTTGCGGACGATTATGAAACGACTTGACCTCTTCCCCATCTCGACGCGAATCGAAAACGATCGCCTGACCGTCGCCGGACACGACCTCGCCTCTCTCGCGGACCGATACGGGACGCCCCTCTATGTGTATGATTCTGCGACCCTGGACTTTCTCGCCCAAACCTACGCCGGAGCCTTATCCTCGTTCTACCCCGGCGCCTCGAGCGTTACCTACGCCGGGAAAGCCTTCCTCTGCAAAGCCATCGCGCAATGGACTCAACGACACGGTTTCACAGTGGATTGCGCCGGCGCGGGCGAGATCGGCATCGCCGTCGCCGCGGGCGTGAAGCGCGAAAAGATACTCGTCCATGGCGTGAACAAATCGGACGCAGACCTGAAAGCGGCCGCCCAACATGCCGGGACAATCGTCATAGATAACCCAAGCGAACTCCGCCGAAATAGCGCCCTTTCGACGCCGCGAAGGACAAGCCTCCAAGTACTCAATCCCGACTCTCCAAATTTCTGGCTGCGCCTGCTTCCGGGGGTCTCCGTCGCAACCCACCACAAACATACCCAGACCGGGCATCACGATAGCAAGTTCGGCATGACGCGGGAAGAACTTCTCGAATCGGCGGCGCTCTGCAAAGAAAAAAATTTGCCGTTGAGGGGAATCCACTTCCACCAAGGTTCCAACTTCCGCGACCCGGAGCCGTTGATCCCCGCCATCGAATCGGCGCTGGACCTCGCCAAAGAAATCGGCTTCGACGACGAATGGCATTTCTGCCCCGGCGGCGGCTGGGGCGTGGCATATCACGAGGATGAACTGCCGCATCCGCCCATCGAAAGTTATGTTCGCGGAATCGCCGAAGCCGTCGTCGAGGGGTGCAAGATCCGCGGGCTGAACCTTCCCCGCCTTCACCTTGAGCCGGGGAGAAGCCTGATCGCCCGGGCAGGCATTGCGATCTATCGCGTCGGGACGATAAAAAAAAGGGGCGACAAAACCTGGATACTTACCGACGGCGGCATGGCGGACAACCCGCGCTATGCGCTCTATGGGGCGAGATATTCCTGTTTAACGGTATCCAGCCCGGGCGGGGAAAGAAGCGGGAAGGTATCCATCGCGGGACCCTACTGCGAATCGGGCGACATCCTCATCGAAGATTTGCCCATGCCTGAAATCAAGGAAGGGGATTTGATCGCGATTCCGGTTTCGGGCGCATATCATTTGAGCATGGCGTCCAATTACAACGGCGCGCGTAAACCGGCGGCGCTATGGCTGGAAAAGGGAGGGGGGCAAGTCATCCAGCGGCGCGAGAGGGCGGAAGACCTGCTCGACAGGGACGCGGCCTCACCGCTTCTCGATCACCTTTAGAAAGACTTCCACCACGCGGGGGTCGAATTGTTTTCCGGCGCCGTCCTTGATGTATTTCAATGTGGCGTCCCGGGTCCACCCGGCGCGGTAGGGGCGGTCGGAAGTCAGCGCGTCCCAGACATCCGCCACGGAAAAGATGCGCGCGGCGAGCGGAATCTCTTCCTCTTTCAAGCCGCGCGGGTAGCCGTTTCCGTCCCACCATTCGTGGTGACAGTAGGGTATATCCAGCGCCGGTTTCAGGAATGGGATCAAGGAGAGCATATCATAGGCGTATTGCGGGTGCATTTGCATGATTTGCTTTTCGTGCGCGGTAAGCGAGCCTGTTTTGTTGAGGATCGAATCCGGAATGCCCATCTTGCCGATGTCGTGAAGAATGGCGCCGCGGCGAATCTGAACGATCTCCTCCTCCGGCGCGTTCATGGCGCGCGCGAGTTGGACGGTAAGGTCGGTGACACGGCGGGTGTGTCCTTCGGTCAATTCGTCGCGTAATTCAAGGGCGCGCGCCCAGCCGGCGAGGGTATTGTCGTAGGCGAGCGCCAGTTCATTCGCGTGTTGAAGGGCTTGCTCGTGCAGGGAGGCGCGGTGGATGGCGTTGCCAGCCATTTCGGCGACGGCGGTCAACAGGCGCGTCTCGTTTTCGGTGAATGTGCGTTTTTTCCGAAGCCAGACGTGCAGCACGCCCACGACCTGTTTATGCGCGCGCAGGGGCAGCGAGAGTCCGCTGTGGATCTCGCGCAAACGGTCCGCTTCGAGAGGCAGAATGACAGCCGTCTCGTCGGTTTGCAGGTCCTCCGTGTAGCGCGGCTCTCCGGTTTGCGCGACACAGCCGGTGATCCCTTTGCCCAGGCGGTGGCGCACGGCAGTTTCGACCTTCAGCAAAACCTCTCCATCTTCATGCGCGTCGTACCAGCTTGAAGAGACAAGTTCGCCGCTTTCCCCGTCCAGCAGGAAGATCGAAGCATTCGCGGCATTGACGACTTTTGCCGCATGGCGGACGATGATTGGGATCATTTCGGCGACATTGGACGCCGCGCGCAGGGAGGATGAAATACTGGACAGCAGTTCCAATTCATAGGCGCGCTGGCGCAGGGCTTCTTCGGACGCCTTCCTTTCGGCGATGTCCTGCAATATGACGGTGAAGAACTTTCGATCGTTGACGACGCTTTGGGAAATGTACGCCTCCATGGGAAATTCCCCGCCGTTGGCGCGCAAGCCGTAAAGCGATTCCAACATACCCATGGAGCGATTCGAAACGCCGGTCGCGGAAAAGTTCATGACATGTATGCGATGGATGTCGCGGTAACGCTCCGGTATGAGCATATCCATGGATTTACCGAGGACGTCGGCGGCTGAATGTCCGAATATCTTTTCCGCGGCGGGGTTGAAAATGACGATGTTCTGCGCCGAATCGACGGTGACGATGGCGTTCATGGCGGTGGATATGACGCCCTCCAGCCGCGCATTGCTCTCCGCCAGAGCCTGTTCCGCCAGTTTGCGCTCGGTCACATCGCGGACGATGCCCTGCATGTATCCTTTCGGCAGCAGCGTGGCGCTGATCTCCACCGGGAGCCGCGAACCGTCCTTTCGTCTCAGGTTTCTTTCGACGATCAGTTTTTTGCCTTCCGCCAATTCCTGGATTCTAAGCGGCCTTTCGATCAATTCGCCCGGATCGATCAAATCGTCCATGCGCATCGAGAGGATTTCCTCGCGCGAGTAGCCCAGCATGGCGCACCCGCTTTGGTTCGCTTCCACGTATCGGCCATCCGGGGAGGTCAAAAATATTCCGTCGGAAGCCTGCTCGACGAGCGTGCGGTATCGGGATTCGGATGCGCGCAGGGCGTCCACAAGTTCGACGTTTTCGATGATGGAAGCGGCATGGCCCGCCATGGCGCGCGCCAGGTTTTTCTCCTCCTCCGTAAATTCGCGGCGATGGCGGCTTTCCCAGATCTCCGCATCGCCAAGCAGGCGTCCGTGCGCCATGATCGGGACGAACATCATGGATTGGATGCCGTACTCGGTGAATTGCTTGCGCTCCTCGGCGGACATTTCGGCGTCGTCCGCATGGAGGACGAGCGCCCTGCCGGCGGACATATACTTCATGACGGTCGCATAATTGCCGGCGGGATAGATCCGCCCCATGTCGGAATGAACCTCGGCAGGCGCGGCTTCTGCGCTCCAGAATTCCGCATCCACCCGCAGGTAGCCTTCGGCGAGGTTGATGGCGGTGATGCTGGCGGATGTGACGTTGAACGCCTCGGTCATGTGGCGGGCGAGCTTTTTCAGCAGGGCGGGCGGATCGAGCAGGCTGGAAGCCATATCCTGCGCGGAGGCGTAGAGGATTTTCAGTTCCGCGGCTTTGACTCGCATCTCTTCGTTTAAGCGGATTTTCGCCACCGCCAAAGCCGCCTGCGCCGCCGCCTGTTCCCCGAAGAACAGTTCGTCGGGCATGAAGCGATGCGGCTCACGATAAACAAGGAAAACTCCGCCCTGCCGCCGCCCGTCGGCGACGAGGGGAAACCCCATCAGCGAATGGATGGACAGCAATTGCACAAGGCGTTTGCTGGCGTTGGGGTCGGCCGCGACATCCTCCATGGTGAAGGGTTTGGCGCGGTCAAAAGCGGCGGATATCATGCGGATCTCGTCCGCGTTCGGTTTGAAGCGCAGGAACGCCTCGCGCATGGAACCTGTGGCGGCGGCTGGGAATGGGGCAGGGTCGGATTCGTTCCAGAGGACCACGAAACAATCGTCGGACTGGAAGGCGTTCTTCAATTTTTCGGCGACGTTGTGGAGCAATATATCGAGAGTCGGCGATTCAAGCCCCAGGTTGGCGATCTCCGCCAGCAGATTCTGACGGAGAGCCTTCACTTTCAAGCGCGCGTCAGTTCCCGCTTTTTCCAGCGCAAACGAGATGTCGTCCGCCAATCCTTTGAGAAGGACGATCTCTCCTTCATCGAAGATGGCGGACGAATCGGCGTGAACGACGGTCAGCGCGCCGAACAGGTTTTCATCGCGCGCCAGCGGCAGTGTAATGGAAACGCGATCGGGTCGGGATGCGAGCAGGGGACAATTCGAGCAAATATCGTTCCCCAGCGCGGGCTCCATGCGAACCAGATTTCGCGAACGAAGCGCGATTGCGGCGCATTGGGGGCCGATCCCTTCGCGGTCGAGGCGCAGGGCATATCGATTCGGATCCACCTCCCATCCGGAGGAGGCGGCGAGGCGGAAGTTGATTCGATCGGGGTCCAGCAACCCAATCCAGGCGAAGGTATATCCGCGCCCGGAGACCAGGCTTTCACACGCGCCTGCGAGGAGTTTTTGCAAATCCGGCTCGCGGACGATCAATTGGTTGATGCCTGTGAGCGTGCGCAGGACGCCGCTGACACGGTGTTCGCGTTCGAGCGCCTCCCGCGCGCGCGTCAGGCTTTCCGTCAGGGTTTGCAAAAGGAAGGTGATCGAAATCATCCCGGCGAGGGCGAGGATCAGCAGAACGAGCGCCCCGGTCGCCCACGCTCCGGGCAGGTTTGCGTTGGCTTGCCGCTCGACAGGCACGGACAGAAAGCCGGAAACCCGGAGATAACCGATCGTCGCCAGCGCGAGAAAGGCGAGGGCAAACGCCGCCAGGCTGTAGGGGAAATCGAAGAAGATTGCGGCAAGGATGACGAAGGCAAAAAGAAACACCCTTCCGTCGCCGCTGAAAGATGTCTGAACCAGACTCGTGACGCCGAGGGTGTAGAGAATGAATAACAGGATTCCGGCGCGCAGGTTGAATTTCAGGCGCTTGTTGAAGGTGATGAAGGCGAATAGGGCGACGACTCCCAGATAGAGAGAGATCGTTAAAACGGGGAGACTCGTGGAATTTTCGAACAGGGACGAACTCTCCCTGTGTTCCATCATGACGTTATTGATCCCGCCCGCCAGCGCCGCCAGCCAGAGTACGAAAATACCCCTCAAGACTCCGTTTAGGAGATGAGTCCTCCATTCAGAAAGGTCGGGGATGGTCTCCCCCGCATGGGCTTTGAATGTGTTAAGAAAGGGCTTTATTAATTTCAACGCCATATTGGGCCATGCAAGGCCGGAATTATATACGTTTACCCGGAGGACGCGCGTTTCGATTGGGTTGAAATTGCGTTCTCGATGGATTGCAAAAGTTCCGCGCCGTGATAAGCCAGGCGTGGGCAGAGTCGGATGCGATTCGTCACATTGGCGGGTGAAGATTGGCATGTATAAAATACTTGTGACATTAGTCACATTGTTTTAGGAAAGCCTTATGCAATAATTCACAGCAAAGGAGAATGCCATGAAAGACATCCTGTTTCTTCTGCTCACCGGCTTGATCGCCGCGTATCTGTGTTGGTATTTTTATCGGCGTTACACGCTGAACAAGGCGCTGCATAACCTGTACTATCTGATGGGTTTTGCAGCGCTTTTGGTTTCGGGGCTGTTGCTGATCTTCCTCGGCATGGGAATCCTCGCCTCGCCCTATGTGCTGACGGTTGCCAGTTTGATTCCGCTCGGCATCTCGATGGGACTGGCTGAGGAATACTTCCCCTCCTGGAAGAAAGCCTTCAAGTGGTTTGCCGCCGTCGGCTTCCTCGCCATCGCCGTCACAAGCATCGGCGGCATGGACGCGCTGAAGAAGATCGCGGTGCCGCTCTTTCACGGAGTGGCGGGGCTGGTCATTTTCGTCGGTCCGTTCGTCGCCAAAGGCGCGCCGAAGGGATTCTTCTGGGTCGGCGTCGGCGGTCTATTGATCGGGCTGGGCGGCATTGCGCTGGCATTTATCACGATGGGCAAACAACTGCTGTTCTTCAGCCCCGAATTTGTCATGCTCATCCTCACTCCCCTGCTCTTCCTGATGACCGGCGCGTTTGCGTTGGGGTTTGCGAAGAAGGGGTAATTGGTAATTGGTAATTGGTAATTGGTAATTGGTAATTGGCAGCGCGCAAGCGGCAGTCGCCTGCGAGAGGCAACTGCCGCTTTGTGGGAATGTACGTTACATTCGGCATGTTTGGGCGGTAAAATGAGGGGCGAGGCGAATATGCCAAACTCTTCCCAAACCGGCGCTCTTCTCAAACGCCTGCAAACGATTGACTTCCTGCGCGGGTTGGACGAGGCTGTCCTTTCCCGCCTGGCGGAAAGCGCAACCTGGAAAATCCACCCGCCGAACGCGGTGGTTTTCTGGGAGGGGGACGTGGAATCGAACCTTTTTTACCTGCAATACGGCGCGCTCAAGGCAATCAAAGCCGCGCCGGATGGGCGCGAGCAGGTATTGAAATTCATCCATCAAGGCGAAGTATTCAATGAGATCGGAGCGTTGGCGAGAAAGCCGAATCCCGCCACAGCGGTCGCGTTGGAAGAATCCGGCATTTGGTTGATACCGCGCAAGGCGTTGGATGAGATTGCGCGGGCGCATCCGCAGGTTGCCATGCAGATCATCGAGAATATGGCGGATAAGATCATCGGTCTCGTCTCCCTCGCCGCAGATTTGTCCTTGAAGACCGTCGAGGCGCGTTTTGCGAATCTATTGCTGGAACAAGCCGAGGGCGATGCGATCGAGAGGCGCCGCTGGACGAACCAGACCGAACTGGCGGCGCGGTTGGGAACCGTCCCGGATGTGTTGAGCCGCGTCATCCGCGAATTGACGAAGGCTGGGTTGATCGAAATGAATAAACAGCAGATCCGCATCCTCGACCGCGCGGGGCTGTCCGCCCGGGCGCAAAAAGAAGAAAAAGCCTGAGCCAAAAACCCGACTTTTGTCGGGGCAAAAACCGGGGACGGGGGATAAAGTGAGGCATATCAGAAAGGAGCGATATGCCCGACATATATTTCAAAGACGCAAAATCAAAAGCCGTATTTTCCGCAGACGGACCCAAGCCGCAGTTCCTGATGGATACGCCGCAGTTCAAGGCGCTGGTGGTCGGTTTGGAGGCGGGACAGCAGATTCCCATCCACCCCGGCGAGGCGGCGATGTATCACTTCCTCGAAGGCGAGGGACTCATGACGGTGGATGAAGAAACCTTCGCCATCAAACCCGGCGTGACCGTGATCGCCCCCAGCGGCGCGAAGCGCGGCATGAACGCCAAAACGCGCGTCGTCTTTCTCGGATCCAAAGGCGAAAAATAAAAGGAGTTTCCAATGAAATCAACCATCGGCAAGTGGAACATTGGCGTGGGCTTGTGGGTCATGGCGGCGTTCATGATCTACGGCTTCATTCTCATCTACCTGCGCGACTTCGCCCCCGGCAAGGAAGCATGGATCGAATCGTACAACACCGGCGCGCATTTCGAAGCGCGGCTGGCGCATGTGCATGGAAACCTGTTTTCCCTGCTCAACATCGTTTTCGGTTTCCTGCTGATGAAACTTAACCTGAAAGATAATCTTGCAAAATGGGCATCCCGGCTCGCGCTGGCCGGACTGCTCATGCCGCTCGGCATTCTGGGCGAAGTGTATCTTGGACTGCCATATTATCTTGTGTTGGTCGGCGGACTGTCCATCCTCCTGGCGACGGTTTTGCTGGGCGTCGCCGTCGTTCAAATGAAAAACGAATCCAAAGGAAACTAACATGCCCATCCCCTATCTCCTCACCACCCTGCTCTACATTTTCGTCGCGCTCTTCGCCGCGGCGGACGCGTCCTTCGTCAGCCTGAATCTCGTCAGCGCCTTCCCCGCCCTGCGCTGGGTGCGCGTGCATTTCATCACGCTCGGCATCCTCTCGCAGGCGATCTTCGGCTTGCTGCCCATCCTCACCGCATCGCTCGCGAAAAAACCAAAACCCGCCTTCCGTTGGGACATCTGGCTGACTCTCAACGCGGGTCTGGTCGCGCTGATCGCAGGCATGGCAGGCGTCAACCATCCGATAATCTTCGCGGGCGGAACGCTTGTCTTTATCGCGGCGACGCTTCTGCTCCTCCAACTGTGGAATGTGCGCGGCGGCGACGCGCCCGCCTCGCTCAAGTTTTACATTATGGGCGTCGCGTACCTGCTGCTTGGCATCATCGTCGGCACAGGCTTGTTCCTCAACTGGAGCGAGGCGCTTTACATCAAAGTGCCGCTCGAAGTTCACATTCACGCCAACTCGTGGGGCTTTATGTCGCTGGTCTTTGCGGGCTTGCTCGTGGACTTTATCCCAATGATCACAGGCAAAGCGCTCGGCTCGTCGAAAGACGTTTCGCTCATCTACTGGGGCATGACGCTCGGCGCGTTCGGTCTCGTGCTGGGACCGTGGCTGGGCGGCTCGCTTCCCCCCACCGTTTCAGGTTTGATCCTGCATCTTAGCGCGACGATCTGGCTGATGGTGTTGATGGCGCGCGCGCTCAAAGCGGGCAACAGATTGGATAGCGCGGGCGGCTGGCATCTGGTCGCTTCGTACTCGTGGATTTTGCTTCCCGTGCTGGTCGCACCGTTTATCCTGCTCGGCTTCATCAAAGGTGGACCTGTGGAATCAACCGCGCCTCAAGCCTTAATTTACGGCTGGGTCCTGCAATTTGGCATTGCCCTCATCCCATACATTGCGCGGCGATTTTTCATTAAAGAGGAAACTCCGCAACTGGGCGGGAGTTGGGTCAGCCTTATATTGGCGAACCTCGGCAGCGTCCTCGTGTGGGTCAGCATTTTCAGCGGTCCCGCCGAAGGAATTTTGTATGGTATCGCCTTCGCGCTGTACACGCTGGCGATGATCCCGCCGCTCAAGGAATTGTTCGAGATCGTCCGCGACGGGTTCAGAAAAATCGAATCAGCGTAAGCGCTCAGTACCGCAAAATTCATTTTGCGCGGGGGGCAAGATGAATCTTGCGATACAAAATATTGAGTACATAAAATGCAAATCACCAAAGACACGCGCGTCTCCGCCATCCTCGAAGAATACGGCGACATCGCCGACGTAATGGAAATCTTCGGCGTCAGGCGCGTGGCGCGTTACTCCCTGCGAATGCTGGCGGCGAAAGCCGTGACGGTCGAATGGGCGGCGCGCATCCATCGCGTGCCGCTCGACCAGTTCCTGCAAATTCTCAAACAAGCCATCGCGAAAAGGATCGAAACATGAACGTCATCCTAACCAAACTCCCCTCCATCCTCGCCTTCCTCGTCGGCGGAATGTCCGTCGTTGCTGGCGGGATGGTGTTGCGCGGCTGGCAGCCGGGCTGGAGCGTGATCGCCTGGCTGCCCGTCTACAACTTCGTCGTCGGCTTGCTGACGCTCATCCCCGCATACCTGCTCTGGGTCAACCATCGTTACGCGCCGATCGCGTCCATTGCGACCTTCAGCCTCCACGCGGTTGTGTTGATTCTTCTCTTTACGGTTTTTCGCAACACCGCCGCCTTCCAAAGCGTCGGCGCAATGACCTTCCGCCTCGTGACCTGGATCATCATCCTCGCGCTGACGGCTTTCCGCCGCTGAGCGCGCCGCAAAATTTATCTTCAATGTTTTACAAAAGCGCGTAAGTGGCGCTGCCGAAGGCGTCCAACGCCAGATTTGCGCCAGAGGGCGCAGACCACGCGGAGTTTTCGTGATCCACTGATGTTGCGCATGTAAAAAGGAAACACCATGAACGCCTCCCTCAACAAAATCGCCGCCGTCCTCGCCTTCATCATCGGCGCGATGGCTGTCTTCGCGGGCGGGCAGGTTTTGCTCGGCAAACTGCCCGATTACTATGTGATCAACTGGCTGCCCCTCTATAACTACACCGTCGGCATCCTGACCGTGTTCGTCACCGCCGCGTTGCTCTGGACGAATCACAGGCTTGCCATGTCCGCCGCCCTCGCCACCTTCGGCGTCCACACGCTGGTCATGCTCGTCCTGCAAACCGCCTACAGCGCCGTAGTTGCGACGGACAGCATTATGGCGATGACAATCCGAATGACCGCCTGGATCATCATCCTCGCGCTGATGCGCTTCGGCGCCCGCAAACGCTAACCCTCCCGGCTGCGCGTCGTTCGTTCACAAAATATCCACAATCGGTGTGTATAATCCCGCAAAACAATCAAATGGAGAATCTTTCAATGTCTCGATCCACCACCCCATCCCGTTACAGTCCTCTGATGGTCGCGTTCCACTGGCTGACCGTCCTCCTCGTCTTTGCCGCGTTCGTCGCCGGTAAATTCATGAGCCGCATCCCGAACGACGACGCCTCCAAACTTGCGCCGCTGGCGATTCACATGATCATCGGCATTCTCACCCTGCTGACGATCGTCGCCCGTTTCGTCGTGCGGATGAGAACGCCGCAACCCGCCTACGCTTCCACCGGCAGCGCCTTGCTGGACGGTCTCGGCAAGTTCGTGCATTACGCGCTCTATCTGTTCGTCTTCCTGATCGCCGCCAGCGGCATGTCGCTTTCCATACAGGCGGGGCTTCCGCAAACCGTCTTCGGCGGCGTCGGTTCGCTCCCCGCGGACTTCTTCGATTTCGCGGCGCGCGCCCTGCACGGCTTCATCGCGCCGGCGCTGTTCCTGCTCATCCTGCTCCACATCGGCGCGGCGTTCTACCATCAATTCGCGCTGAAAGATAATCTGTTCGCCCGCATGAGATTTGGAAAATAAGACCAACAGCAAACGCGCCGCCCGCCATTAAATCCCCGAGATTCAGGCGCGCGCGACCAGTTGAGCCAGTCCCTTGCGGTCGGTCAGCACAAATTCGGCGCGCGTCACTTCGATTAATTTCTTGTCTGAAAAACCGTACAACGCGCGGCAAACCATCTCGCGCGTGGAGCCGATGCGCGCCGCCATCTCATCAAGGGTGAGGCGGCGCGAGATGGCGGCATCCCCCGCCTGTTCAAAGTGATCGAGCAGGAGGCGGGCGAGGCGTTTCGCGACGGGTTGAAATGCGAGTCCTTCGAGAATATCACTGGCGCGTTGCATCCGTCCCGCCATCAGACGGCACAACTCCCAACCCGCGCGTCCGTTGCGCGCCAGAATCGGTTCCATCGTTTCGCGCGACCACAAATGCAGGCGGCTCGCCTCCCGCGCCTCGAGCGTGACGGGCATCAGGGCATCCTCTTGAAAGAAAGCCAGTCCCCAAAACAAGTCGCCCGCCAAAAACGTGTTGACCATCAAACTGCGTCCCTCGCCCGATTCTTTCACCGCGTCCACGCTGCCCGACTCGATAAGAAGAAGATAGGGCCAGACATCGCCGTAAAAAATCACCGTTTCGTTTTTGGCGTATTGGCGCGTCGTCGCCTGCCGCGCCATCAAATCCATATCGCTTTCGGCAAGCCAGGAAAAGACGCAACTCCGTTTGAGGAGGCTGCCAGGTTCGTTCACCGCTCGTCCCCTCCCGCAATCGTCTCCAGTCTCTCACGATCCAGAAAAGCCAGCTCCACGCGGTTGACGCGGATCAACCCTTCGTCGGCAAAGCGGTGCAGGGTGCGGCTGACCAACTCGCGGGTCGTCCCGACCGTGTCCGCCATCTGATCGAGGGTCAGGTCGCGCGGCGCGGAGTCGCCTTGCGCATGTTGGTAATGGGTCAGAAGCAGTCGCGCCAATCGCCCCGCGACGGGATGGAACGCGAATCCATACACCACCTCGCGCACGTGACGCATGTAATTGACGAGCGCCCGCCCGGTCTCCCAAATTGCTTCGGGATGCCGCGAAACGATGGGAATGATGATTTCGCGCGGCCACAGTAAAAGTTCCGTGCGCTGGGTCGCTTCGAGCGAGGCGGGCATGGGCTGGTCGTCGAAAATCGTGTGTCCCCACACCACGTCGCACGCGCCGAGTTTGAACACCACCTGCCGCTTGCCTTCGGGCGAAAGCATGACCCACTCCGCCTGACCCGAAACGATGTAACCGACATACGCCCACGGCTCGCCCTGCCAGCAAATGAACTCGCCTCTTTCCTGGACTTTGCGGCTGGCGCGGCGGACCAGTTCGGCGCGATCGGCGTCTGATAGTTTTTCGAACACCAGCGCGTGGGAGAGACAATCGAGGGCGGTTTGCATGGGATAGTCCTGGTGTCAGTGTTTGTAGCGCAAGTCTATAGACGCGCTACAAACACGCGTCAATTTATAAAATGTCAAAGACATAAACTCATATTTGTGATATTTTTCTCATAGTGTAAATCACCCTGCAAAGCAGGTCAATTCATTTTTACGCCAAGGAGAAAAAACATGACAAACGAAACCACCAAAACAGGACGAATCGTCATGGCGATCGCCGCCGTACTGGTCGGCGTCTTCCTCATGTTCTCGACGCCGTACATCACGGTTGACCAGTTGAATCTCGCCCTGCATCGGCTGGTGGAGGTCTTCCAACCCGCCGACCCCGACGGCGTTTGGGACACGCCCGTCAAAATCCTTTCAGCCACCTTCCACGTTTGGATGGCGTTGTATGTCTTTTCGGGCGCGTTGCTGGTGTTGATCGCCAAAGACATCTACGCCGATAAAAAATGGGCGCGGCCGCTCGCCCTCGCGCTGATGTCCATCCCCTCCATCGGCGGCATGACTTTCGTCATCCCGCACATGGTCCTGGTGCTTGGAGGACCCAACGGCACGACGAACCCCGACGCGGGCATGCCCCCCGCCATGCCGATCATGCTCGTCGGCCTCGCGGGTTATTTCATCACCCTGCTCGCCGAAAAAGCGGACTGGAAAACCAAGGTCGCTCAAATCGTGACTTTCACCGCGCTGGGCGTGGTGGGCGGCATGGTCTTCATGAACGCGCAACACGGCGTCCGTCACTTCCTGCACAACCCCAGCCTGCCCTTCTTCGAGACCGAATACAGCAACCCCGAATTGTTCCTGGGCGGCTATGTAATGTACGCGGCGGTGGCGCTTTTCATCGTCGCCATTTATCTGCTGGCGGCGCGCAAGGAAAGCGGCTGGTACGCAGGCATGATGGTCGGCATCGTCACATTCGTCGCGGCGTTCCTGACCTTCGTGGATCGCATGGGTCAACCTTCGGGACAGGAATGGCTGCGAGGCGCCATGCTCTCGCTGGGCTTGACCGTCATTCTTGCCATACCGTTCTTCAAGAATCGGGTGCTGGGACGCACAACCGAAGCGGAGACGCCGCAATCGAAAACCGCCTTGAAACCCAAGACGGCGTAAATTCAGGAAACAGAACGCATTCTCCTTTGCAATCCGAGGCTGGGACATCCCGGCCTCGGATTTGCGTTAAGGCAAAGATTTCCTTTTCTGTTAGCGATATATTTCACATAAGAAACGCAAAATAAAATTCGCGCAAAAGCGCCTTAGAGAGCGCGCAATACGCGCGGCGTAAGGGACGTTCCCTGTCGCCGGCTGACTTTTGCAGGAAGTCAAACAAATTTTGCAGGACAGAAAGGAGAATGTCATGAAAGCGACTTCCCAAAGCAAACGCCTGATTCTCTCTGTTTTAGCCGTCGTCGTCGGCGCGTTCATGATCGCGGTCGCGCCGTTCCTCATTCAGACTTCGCTGGAACGGGTTGTCGCGGCGCTGGTAAAGATATCGGCGGAGAAGCCCGCCTACGCCAGCGGAATCCTGCTTTTCTCATATATCTTCCCGCTCTACCGGGGATTGATCTTCATCGGCGGGATCGTCCTGATCCTGTTGGCGCGCCCCATTTATACGGGTGAGGAATGGACGTATCCCGTTGCCCTGCTCGCCTCCGCTTTCCCCTCTGCGGGGGGCATGCTCTTATTCATGCCTTATGTGTCCTTCATAGATGGATACCCCGTCCCGATGACTGTCTCCATGGTTGGGTTGGCATTTTTCTGGTCGCTCATTCTGCTCCGCAATGTGGATAAGTGGATCAAATGGGGGCAATTCCTCGCGCTGACCTTTTCGGGAATGTTATCCACTCACGCCGTCATTACGGGGACGGGCAACCTGCGCACCCTGCTCACCCGCCCCGACAAGCCGTTCTACGATGGGCTGGGCTGGTGGATTCTCTCATGGTCGCAGCCCATTCAATGGATCTGCGTGATTCTTCTTTTCATCGCCATTTACAAGATTGCGGAGCGCAAACATTCGGGCTGGTGGCTGGGGCTGATTTCGGTCACATCGCTCGTGGCGATTGACGTTCCCATGCAGGTCATCCGCCTGGTCATTGCAAAATCCACCGCATGGGATTATTCGTACGGCCTGCCGATGATCATCGGGTTGTTCTTTGTGCTGCTCCATCCGAAGTTCAAGAAGGCGTTGATCCATGAGGAAGAATGTTGTTGCAAGAATAAAGAATAGTTTGTAACGAGACCTGACATGTCTCATCCGCGCCGTTACCAACCAGGACTCATGCAAGGACAGCGGCGCGATTTAATCGGCCTTTCGCGAAGACATGTCAGGTCTTACACGAATTCAAAAAGGACACACAATGAAAAACAATCACAAACTTGGAGCCGCGCTGGCCATCCTCGGCATCGTGACAGGGCTGCTGGCGTTCTACTTGATTGCCAGTCAATACAATCTGCTGATCGCGTCGAAGACCGCCGATGGTCGGCTGGATGAGGCGACCTCCGTCCGCATCACGTACGCGGTGTTGGGCTGGCTCGGCACCGCTACGACAGCCATCTGGGCGGCAGCGCTTTACGGATTCGCTCACAAAGAAAAGTGGGCGTGGTTCTGGGGCGCGGTCGCGGCGACCATCCAATTGCTCGCGGGATTCTTCCCCGCCATCCCCGCGATGGACAGTCACATGTCCGCGCCGACGCTCTCGGTGTTCGCACTGGGCGGCGTGTTGTGGTTTAGCATATTATTCATCGGCGGCGTGGACAGGAAAATCATCATGTTCACATTCATCGCGGGTCTCGCGTACGTGCTGACCTTCATTGACGGCGTCGCGCCAATTGCCAAATACACGACATCGCATGACGATCCATTTTGGAACGGGATGTACGTGATGAGCCAGCAGGTCAGTTGGTGGGGCGCGGCGGCGTGGGCGATGTTCATCTTTGCGACTCTCTCGAAGAAATCGTGGGCGATTCCCGTCGGCTTGTTTGCGGGGACGATGTCCATGATGGCGGGCTATCCGCTCGGACTGCATAACGCGCTCTTCGAAGTGCATCGCTTCTCGATGTTCCTGCCCGCGCCGTTATTAAGCACAGCCCTGATCGTTTACTTAATCCTCCCCTCCACGCGGAAGATGCTCGAAGCGTGGAATACGTCGGTTTGAGCAATCGGCGTTCTCGCGCGCCGGCGGGGACGCCGATCGTTCATAAAGGCTGAGGAGCAGGAAAAGTTACGAAGGGATGAATCAACCCCCGGTCCGGGTTGAAGCGAAGGAAGGACACCCGTCAAACAGAAGTGTGATTTATGTCATGGATAAATTACATCAAATTGTGCGATAATTCACAATATAAAGGAAGCCGGTCATGCCGATTCTCATCCCTCCCCTCTTGCGTTCGATTGTCGTTGGCGGGTTGGGATTTTTCTTGAGGCTCCCATTGGCGAGAGACACCGATCGCCAATCTTCATTTATCGAAAAGGAAAACACATGAAAGACCGATTCAACTATCTCTTCGGTTCGACAAAGGGCTTGATCCTCGTGGCGGCCGCCATGATCGCGATGACGACCGCCGTGTGGGGAATGTTGTCCGGTCCCATGGCGGAGATGGGCGTGCGCGAGGTTGTGATCAAACTCCTCCGCATGGATATTGTGCAGTCCGAGCGCGAGGGACGCATCATCATTCTGTACCATTCGATTGCGATGGCTGTGGTCGCCATCGAGACCTACATGGTCACGGGTTTGTTGAAGATGAAGTCCTTCTACAAGACCGCGATCAACCTGCTCATCACCGTCGGCTACATGATGACGATGGTCTTCGGCATGGGCTTCGCGTATTTCGGCCACAACTGGGCGTTTCATGGGCTGTATATCACAGGTCTGTCGCTCATCTTCTTCGCGGGCGTTCTGTTGTGCGCGGCGCTCTGGCCCTGGAATCCTGAATACTACATCAGCGACGCCGCTTATGCCCGCACGAAAAAAGGCGTGGACCTGGAGCGCGTCGCGTTCTTCACCACAGCCGTGACGACGGTAATCTCCGCGCTGTTTGGGGCGGTGCCTGGCTCGTACCTGGGCAATGGCTTCGAGACTTTCCTCGCCGAGAACATCATCCGCCTGCCGCACAAAACGCCGATGGAATATTCGATCATCGGACATCTGCACATCATGCTGGCGCTGATCGCCGTCATGATCACGCTCATCATCGGACGCTGGCTGAACTTCAAGGGCGCGTGGCACAAGGTCGCCATGCCGCTGATGATCCTCGGCTGTATCGTCCTCAACCTCGGCGTGTGGGGTGTGGTCACGCCGCTCGAACCTGTCGCCCACATGATCATCTACGTCGGCGCGACCCCGTCCATGCTGGCGGCGCTCTTCCTGCTCATCTGGAGTTGGGGCAAGTTCGCCAAAGAAGGCACGGCGCACATTGCCAAACCGACCTTTCTGCAAAAACTCGGGGCGATGGTCAGCGACCCGCTTAAATTTGGGCCCACATGGCAGATGCTGTTCATGAACTTCACCACCAGCGGCATCGGCATCTTCATGGCGATCCGGCTGGACGAAGTCTTCCGCATGTGGCCCGCCCGCGAGGAGCGCATCGAACTGACCGGCCACTGGCACGCGCTCTCCGCCATCATCGCCACCATCATCCTGATGTATTACGGCGACATGATCGGGTTGAAGGGAAAAATCCGCCAGATTTACGGCTGGAGCATCATCTTCCTCTCCGACCTGGCCCTCGGCGCGGTGACAGTCTTCGAGATGAAGCGGCTCTTCATCAGCGAGGCGGAGCAGCAACCGCTCGTCAACGGGTTGATGTACGCGATTGATTTCGGGCTTGGTATGTTGCTCGTCCTGCTGGCAATCGTCATGGTCTGGCGACTGACCGATCTCTTCAAACCGAAAGGACGCTGGACGGAGGAAGCGACTCACGAACTTTCACAGGAGGCAGCGAAATGAAGGACAAATCAAATGGTACACGGATAAACACGGATTACACGGATAAAAATGGATTTTATTTTTTCTCCGCGTTCTTCCGCGCTCGTCCGCGTCCAATCATCTTCGCCTTAACCATCACGCTTCTCGTCCTCGCCTCCTGTGCCCCCGTTGACCTGAACGCCCCGCTTCCCGTCTACGACACCGGGGTTGACCCGAACGCCTGGGCGCAAATCCCGGCGGGGGAGTTCTACTTCGGTCAGCATGAAAAAATCGAAACCACCGGCGCATACGAGATCATGATCGCCGATGTGACCGTCCGGCAATACGCGGATTATCTCAACGCCGCGCTCGCCGATGGAACGCTCAAAATCGAAGGCGACTCCGCCCTCGGCTACTACCCCGGCGACCCATTTCACGGCGTCAAGCACGAGATCGAGATCAAAGCGGGCGACTGGGAATATATTCCGCTCGACGACCCCTCCCAGAGAATCAAATTCGACGGCACGACCTTCTCGGTTCAGGAAGGATACGAGAATCACCCGATGACGATGGTGACATGGTTCGGCGCGTGGGGCTACTGTCAGTATTACGAAGCGGAACTTCCCACCGAACTCCAATGGGAAAAAGCCGCGCGAGGCGCAGATGCCCGCCCCTTCCCGTGGGGAGATGAAATCCTCCGCGAGAATGCCAACTTCTACTCCAGCCGCGACCCGTTCGAGGATATGAGTTCCTTCGGCTCGCGCACCACGCCCGTCGGCTTCTACAACGGACAATCCTACGACGGCTATCAAACGCTCGACTCCGCCTCGCCCTACGGCTTATACGACATGGCGGGCAACGTCTGGCAGTGGGTCGGCGATGTCCAGCCGCAGGAAGGATTCAGCGACCGCTTCATGAAAGGCGGCTCGAAAGACACTTACGATATGGATTTGCGCGTCTGGGTTCGCAACAGCGCCCCGCCCATGTATTTCAGCCCCGGGGTTGGGTTCAGGTGTGTGAGGTAAAATCGAGAGAGTAGAGAATAGAGAATAGAGAATAGAGAGTAGAGAGTAGAGAGTAGAGAGTAGAGAGTAGAGAGTAGTGAATAGTGAATAGTAAGTGGTAAGTGGTAAGTGGTAAGTGGTAAGTGATTTCTACTCTCTACTTTTAGGAGTTCCCGATGACCGCCCAATCAAAAATCGAAAATCGCAAATCCAAAATCGGCGCATACTGGTCTCTCACAAAGCCTTCGCAATCGGGACTCCTGCTCGCCACAGGGCTGGCGGGATACATGAGCGCGCGCTGTCCGGTCTTCAACATCTCGACCATCCTCCAACTTTCGGCGAGCCTGTTTTTCGCCATTGCGGGCAGCACCATCCTCAACATGTGGTGGGACCGCGACATAGACGCAAAGATGGGGCGCACCCAAAAACGCGCCACAGCAAAGGGACTGCTCAACGATAAAGAAATTCTGATCGTCGGCGCGGTTGTCTCCATCGTCGGAGTCGGATGGGCGTTTGCGATGGACGCGCTATACGGGCTCATCGTCTTCGCGGGCTGGTTCTTCGACGTGATCGTGTACAGCGTCTGGCTTAAACGCCGCACCTGCTGGAGCATCGTCTGGGGCGGCATCTCCGGCGCCATGCCCATCCTCGCCGGCCGCGTCCTCGGACTCGGATTCATAGACTGGGTCGGACTCATGCTCGCGCTCGGCGTCCTGCTCTGGATTCCCACCCACACCCTGACCTTCAGCATGAAATTTCAAAAAGACTACGCCGACGCAGGCGTACCGACCTTCCCATCCACATACGGGCTCGATGTCACACGCCTCGCCATTGCCCTCTCCTCCGTCCTCGCCGCCGCCGCCATGATCGCCGCCGCAATCGGCATCGGCATGGACTGGGGCTTCCTGCGCCTGCTGGGCGTGCTTTCCGCCGGGCTGTTCGCGCTTGCCGCCGCCATGACCTTCAAACCCACCGAGCGCGTCAACTTCGGCTTGTTCAAGTATGCATCCGTTTATATGCTTGCCGCGATGATTCTGGTTGTGCTGGAAGTCATTTAATATCATTGACCGCCGACGGCGGACCGCGGTCTGCCGTCTGTCGTCAGCGGTCATTACATCTTGAAAATGAAACCCTCCACACGCGACCGCGCCCTTCTTCTACTCACCGCCCTGCTGGCCGCCTATCAAGTCTCGGCAGGCATAGACGGATTCGACGCCCTGCCCATCGCCGCCTACACCGTCGCGTTCGGCGTTTTGCTCGTCGCCGCATTGCTCATCTTCATCCTGGGATTCGACGCGCTGGATTCCCCCATCGTGGCCATCGTCTCCACGATCATCCCCCTCAGCCTGGCGGTCGGGCTCATCCATCAGCGCGCCGCCTCTCTTCGGACCCCGTACCTGATCTTCGCCATCGTCGGTTTCCTCGCTGTAGCGCTGACCCGCTCCCTCCCCGTTCCGGGAAAGAGCCCCACCATCGTCCTCGCCGTCACGCACGGCATCGCCGGGCTGACGATCTTCCTGCTCCCGATCATTCTCTCGGTTCAAGGAAAGACCCAGCCGCTCTTCTCCCTCGTCGGCGTCGGCGGCGCGTTAATCGGCGTGGGCGGGCTGTTGCTCTCGTTCTTGAAGACCGGCAAGCCGATATTATCGAGGGAAACGATCATGAGATTGTTCCCAGGGTTGCTCCTGCTGACAACGACTTGTTTTGTGGCAGGTTTCAAATTTGGTCAATGAGTAGGTCACGCTTGAAGCGTGACCTACTTTTTTCTACAAAAGGAGTAAACAATGTCCACCAATAGTTTCTTCGCAAAGTTCCTGCGTTTCATCGGCATCCTGCTGATGGCTCTCACCGGCGGCTTGACCCTGCTGGGCGGAATCGGCACGGCCTGCGCCGCCTTTGCCCCGACCAATTTCGAAAGCATGGCCGTGTTGGCGCCGTTTCAGTGGCTCTACATTCTATTCGTCGTCGCGGGCGTCGCGCTCGGCGTGATGGGCGTCCGCGCCGCCATCATGCTTGGCAAAGGCGCGGACAAGTCCTATCGCGACGCAATGGTCGCGTTGATTGCCGGCGTCGTGATCGGTTTCATCCACATTGCCGCGTCGCGCGCCCTGCGCGGCAGTTCCATGCCGGTGGACGCGGTGGTATATGCCACGCTCTTCACGCTGGTCGTCTTCCTGCTCTTCAAAATCCCCGGCATCTGGCAGGGCGTGGACTTTACAAAAGCCAAAGCCAGTCAGAATAAACCCGCGGGCGGCGCGGCGGCGATCCTGCTCGGGATCATGACGCTGACGATCCAATACACCATGGCTTCGACCCACACCTGGAACGGAGTCAACTACGCGGACGCGTTCAACGCGTCCATGACGGCGATTGGGCTGGGGCTGTTGCTCCTCGGCGCGGGGTTCTTCGTCAGCATGGCGAAGGTTTGGGAAACGGGATTCAGGCTTGGGTTACAGAAACGAACCGCATCGTCGAGCCGGTAAACTCAACAAAACGTAAACAAATCCAAATCAAAACTCCCCGCCATAAACGGGGAGTTTTTGTCTACTCGCCTACTTATCCCCATCATCCGGCGCGCTCGCTGGCATTTTTCGCATCTGCTCCTCCTGAAGGACACGGATGCCGTTGTTGACCTGGTTGCTCATCCGGGCGATCTGATCCTGCAATTGCATCAAAATATCCAGGGCGTAGTTATCCGCCTCGGCGCGGATGCCCTCGGCGTCGAGGCGCGCCTGGGCGAGGATTTGATCGGCGCGGCGCTGGGCGTCCTGCGTGATGATATCCTTTTGCACAAGCTGATCGGCTTTGTCGCGGGCAAGTTGCAAGGTGCGGTTGGATTCCTCCTGCGCCTGCGCCATGACGCGGTCGCGCTGGGCGACGATCTGCTGGGCTTTCTTCACCTCTTCGGGGATGGCGATGCGCATCTGGTCTATCAATTCCAGCATCTTGTCTTCGTCCACCACGACGTTGTGCGTAAAAGGAACCGCCTTCGCGTCGTTGAAAAGCTCTTCGAGCCGGTCAATTAGTTGAAGAATATCCATGAATACGCTCCTTCAGGCTTACGACTTTAATGCCTGAAGCATTTCGACGTTGTGTCTCAAAATTTCGTTCACCGCAGTCTGCAAATCCGACTTCTTTTCTTTTGCATACTCTTCGAGAAATCCCAAAAGGTCATCATCCAGGTAGATGGGAATTTTCAGCACAACATCCTCCCGGTAAAATTTACCCTGTTCGCCTTTTGAGAAATCAAACTTGCTTTTCATGCGAATATTTTCTCAATTCTAGCACATTAATCCCGCAGCGCATTCGGCAGGGACTGCTCCCCCATTTGGGCGACTTTTTCTTTCAGCGCGCGATCCACATGCGGCGGGACCATGCTGGTGACGTCGCCGTCCAGCATGGCGATCTCGCGCACAGTGGACGACGAGAGGAAGGTGTGCTGTTCGGCGGTGATGAATGCGATGGTCTCCACCGCGTCCCCAGCCAGGCGCTGATTCGCCAAAGCCATGCGGAATTCAAACTCAAAATCGGAGAACACGCGCAAGCCGCGCACGATGACATGGGCGTTTATCTTCTGCGCGAACTCGATCGTCAATCCGCTGTAGCCCGTAACTTTGATCTTTGGGTTGTCGTGCAACGCCTCCCTTACCAGCGCAATGCGTTCCTCCGGCAAAAATAACAGCGATTTCAACGGTTTGTCGTAAACCGCCATCACCACCTCATCGAACAATTTCGAGGCGCGGTTGGCTATGTCCATGTGACCGTAATGGATGGGGTCGAACGTTCCGGGAAATAAGGCTCTGACCATTTTAGTCCTTTAGTCTTTTAGTCTTTTAGTCTGGTGGTCTGGTGGTCTGGTAGTCTGGTAGTCTGGTGGTCTCGTGGTCTGGTGGTCTGGTGGTCTGGTGGTCTCGTGGTCTGGTGGTCTCGTGGTCTGGTAGTCTGGTGGTCTCTTCAACCGACCAAGCGACTATTTGACTATTTAACTATTTGACTATTCGACCAAGCGACTATTCGACCACTCGACTATTTGACTATTCGACCAAGCGACTATTCGACCACTCGACTATTTGACTATTCGACCACTCGACCAAGCGACTATTTGACCACTCGACCACTCAACTAACTCACATCGCTACTTGTTCCCTTCCAAAACCGCTCGAATGATTCCGCCAGCAGGGTATGTTCGGGTTGAGTCAAGTCCGGGTCGCGCTCGAATAACGCTTTGGCGTGTTCGCGGGCTTTTTCGATCAACGCCACATCGGTGATGCTCGCCATCTTCAGCGAAGAGGCGAAACCCGCCTGGCGCGTGCCGAGGAATTCGCCCGGTCCGCGCAGTTTCAGATCGAGGTCGGCAAGCGCGAAACCGTCGTTGGTGTCCGCCATCGCTTGCAGGCGTTCGTTTTCAGCCTCATTCTCCTGCGTGGGGATCAGCAGACAGGTCGAAGCCACAGAGCTGCGCCCGACGCGCCCGCGCAATTGATGCAACTGCGCCAGCCCGAACCGATCCGCGCCTTCGATCAACATCAATGTCGAGTTTGGCACATCCACGCCGACCTCGATGACCGTCGTCGAAACCAAAATGTCAAACTCCCGGTCGCGGAATTTAAGCATGACTTCGTCTTTTTCGGCGGGCTTCATCCGCCCGTGGAGCAGGGCAAGTTTCAAATCGGGGAAGACCTGTTTTGTCAGCGTCTCGAAATCGTCCACCGCCGCGCGGACGTTGATCTTCTCGCTCTCGTCAATCAACGGATAGACGATGAACGCCTGATTGCCCTGCTTCACCTGCGCGCGGATCATCGTATAGGCGCGCTCGCGTTCCTGCGGGCGGAGGACATGCGTCGCAATCGGTTGTCTGCCAACCGGCATCTCGCCCATCACGGAAATATCCAGGTCGCCGAACATCGTCAGCGCCAGCGAGCGCGGAATGGGAGTCGCCGTCATCACTAAAAGATGCGGGTTCGTGCCTTTGCTGCGCAACTCGGCGCGTTGCTCCACGCCGAAGCGATGTTGTTCGTCAATCACCACGAACTGCAATTCCTTGAACTGAACATCCGGCTCGATGACCGCGTGCGTGCCGATCACGATTTTGATCGAACCGTCCGCCAGCCCGGCGCGAATCGCCTCCTTCTCCGCCCCGCTCGTCGCGCCCACCAACAGACGAATCTCATCCTTTTGCAGAAATCCATTTTCGCCCGCCAGCAAACTCGTAAAATTGCGATAATGCTGTTCCGCCAAAATCGAAGTCGGCGCCATCACCGCCGCCTGCGCCCCGTTCGTCACCGCCATGCCCGCCCCCAGCGCGGAAACGACCGTCTTGCCCGAACCGACATCGCCTTGAATGAGTCGATTCATCGGCTTGCCCGAATCCAGATCGCGGCGGATATCCGTCAGCGCGGAGGTTTGAGCCGCCGTCAGAGTGAAGGGCAAAGCCGCGAGGCGCGAATCCAGCCACCCGTCCGAGACGGCGAAGCGTTTACCCTCCACCGCCTGCCAGTCGCGCTTTTGCCGCAACACGCCCATCTGCAAATAAAAAATTTCATCGAAGGCCAGCCGCTCGCGGGCTTGCTTCAAACGCGCCTGCGAATCGGGAAAATGCGCCTGCGTCAACGCCTCGCCCAGCGCAACCAAACCCGCCTCGCGCTTGAGCGAATCGGGCAGGGCGTCCACAATGGCCGGCGCCCAATATGAAACAACCTGCTTCATTTGATTGCGCAACCACTTCTGCGTGATGCGCTCCGTCAACGGATAGATCGGCACAATGCGATTGGTGTGCAGATTTTCCATCTCCACGCTTTCCCAATCGGGGCTGTTCATCACAATGCGCCCGAGATACTGATCTATCTTCCCCGAGACCGAAATCGCGTCATCCTTCTTGAATCGATTCAACAGCCACGGCTGGTTAAAAAACGTCACGCGCATCGAACCCGTGCCGTCAGAGATGATCACTTCGATAATGTTCATCTTCCCGCCGCGCGCCGGGCGGTTGTGAACGCTCTGGATCGTCCCCAACACCGTCACCACGTCGCCATACATCAACGACTGAATCGGCTTGAGCAATGTGTAATCTTCATAACGGCGCGGAAAATAATACAGCATATCGCCAAGCGTTTTCATTCCCAGCCGCGCCAGCGACTCGGCGCTCTTTGCGCCCACGCCCTGCAAGACCGTCAACTGCGCCTCCAACGCGGCCGGCGTCTGGCTGTGCTTCGCGCTCGTCGCCGATTCGAATCTTTGGGGCGGCGTATATTTTTGTTTTTGGGGATGCTGACGCTGCGGGCTTTGACTCTTCGCCGGAGCCTGATTCGCCTCCGCCGCCTTTCCCTCCCCATCAGCCTCGCTTCGCTCCGGACGGGGAGGCGGATTCTGCGCTTTGGGCTTTTGCCCCGCCTCGGGGTATGTCTCCCCAATCCGCTTCCACAAGCCTTTCAGCGAATCCGCGCGCCCGGCGGGCGGCAGTTTCTCATACGTCCGCAAACGCGAAACGACCGCCTGAATCACATCCTCGGTCACGCCGTCGGCGCGGGCCTCCCCCTCCCAATAATCCAACATCTTCGCCAGTCCGCCGATGATGGCGGTGTTCTCGTATTTGTTCTCGTGTTCGAGCCGGAAGAATTTTCTCAGTTTTTCCAGTGATGGTTGCATATGAGCAATTTTATCATGCGTAAAACAAGTCTACAGACTTGTTTTATGCACTGCCGCAAAGCCGATGCAATTCGGTCCCAGATGCGTCCCGATCACAGCTGTCACATTCACGAACAGGACTTCCCTCGGCACGGACATGCGCGATTTGGACATCATCTCATCCAGTAAACGTCTGGCGCGATGCTCGGCGTTGGTGTGCAGAATGGCGAGTCGTTCCATCTCCCCCATCTCCATCAATTTACCCAGGATAAATTCGTCCGCCTGGCTGGTCGTGCGATTGACCGCCATCGGTTTGACTTCGCCGTCGCGCAGTTCGATCACCGGTTTGATGGAGAGCATCCCGCCGATGTTTGCCACCACCGCCGGGACGCGCCCGCTGCGTTTGAGATATTCCATCGTGTCGAGCGCGGCGAAGACCTTCGACCTGCTCCTCGCGGATTCAATCGCCTGCAAAGCCGCATCCAAGCCCAAATCCGCCGCCTCCGCCGCCGCGATTACTTGAAAGCCGATGCCCATCGAGAGCGAGCCGCTGTCGGCGCAGGTGATTTTTCCGGGGAACTCTTGCGCCGCCTGCCGGGCGTTGTTGATCACCGCCGAGAGTTTGCCCGAAACGTGAATGGACAGGATGTGGTCGCAGCCGGAATCGAGCAGGGACTGATACGGCGCAAGAAAATCTCCAATGGACGGCGCGGCCGTCGTCGGCGGGGTTTGAAGCGCGGGCAGGCGGGCGTAAAACTCCTCGCGCGAGATTCCGATCCCGTCCTTGTATTCCTTCCCTCCTAAAACCAGAACCGTAGGCACGACGTTTATCGCGTGTTGTTCGATCAGGTATTCCGGCAGGTCGGCGGTCGAGTCGGTGACGATTCCCAGTTTCATGGGCGAAGTGTAGCATAAATGCCTCCGTCATTGCGAGCGCCCGCGAAGTAATCTCCCCAATAATTCGGGGATTGCTTCGTCGTCGCTCCGCTCCTCCTTGCAATGACAGGCAAATCACCTTATATTTTACACTTGACATACTGTATATTATACAGTATGATGCGGAAAAGGATGAGATATGGCAAACACAGAATCGCTCGAAAATGTCGTCCTGGAGTTGCGGCGCGGGGTGATCGTGCTGGCGGCGCTCAGCCAGTTGGGCGCGGCGGAGTACGGTTATTCCCTGCTGAAGAAACTCGCCGATCTCGGGCTGGAAGTGGATCAGGGCACGTTGTACCCGCTCCTCCGCCGGTTGGAGGCGCAGGGCTTGCTTGAATCGGACTGGAAGATCGAAGAGTCGCGCCCGCGCCGGTATTACGTCGTCAGCGCCGAAGGGAAGAAACTCCTGCCGAAGTTGAAGAAGGAATGGGCTGGCATCGTGTCTGTAATGGACAAAATGCTATCGTAAACGTAGGGGCGACCCGCCCGAGTTGTCCAATTCACGCAACCGCAATTGAAGGGTCGCCCAATGAAGAAAGGAAAAAAATGAATCTCATTGATCGTTATGTCGCCGAAGTCGGCAGACACCTGCTGCTTGTCAAGGGGCGGAAGGATATCGAAAAAGAATTACGCTCCACGCTGGAGGATATGCTGGAGGAACGCGCGGGTAAATCGGGCAAACCCGCCGACGAAGCCATGCAAACGGAATTGTTGAAGGAATACGGCGCGCCGCATAAAGTTGCGCAGACCTACAACCCGAACCCGTATCTGCTCGGTCCGCGCATCTATCCCTTCTTCGTCTTCATCCTGAAGATCGTGCTGTTCGCCGTGACGTTGGGGTTGGGAATCGCCACCGCGATGCAGATCGCCTCGAACCCGCCCATGACCGGCGTGGAGTTCATCTCCGCCGTCGGCAAGGGACTGTTGAACATCCTCTCGGCGTGTATCGCGGCGTTTGGCAACCTTGCATTGGTCTTCGCGCTGATCGAACGCTACGCCCCCGCCGCCGACTTCAAACTGGACGAAGAAAAAGACTGGGACCCGGCGTCCCTCAAAAAGGAGCCGGAACCGAACGACGTTAAAATCTGGGAGCCGATTCTCGCCATTGTGTTCACATTCATCGCGCTCAGCCTGTTCAACTTCAACCCGCAGTTGATCGGCGTCTACCATCTGCAAGCGAATGAATGGAAAGTCCTGCCCCTGCTTTCAGAAGCCTTCTTCCGCTGGCTGCCCTTGTTGAATGTGGTCTGGGTCGCCGAGATCATTTTGAACGGTTTGCTATTGCGCTCCGGCAAATGGACGACCGGATCCCGCCTCTTTTCCGCCGGGACAAAACTGGCTCAGATATTCATCATTATCATGATGTTGATGGGGCCGTCCATTCTCGCGCTCTCCCCCGAAGCGATGACCTCCGCCGGAATCGCCGACCCGGAAGCGGCCGCGGCTCTCAATCAACTGGCGCGCACCGCCATCAAGTTCGCGCTCGGGTTCGCCGCGCTGGGGGCGGCGGTGGAGATCGTCAAGTCGCTGTATAAGATGATGACGCAGAGGTAATGAAGCAGATACAAGAGACGCCCACCTTGAAAGTGAGTGTATCTTCGTTATAACCAACTGAAAGAACAATCGGAGTGTTGGTTTATCAAATACGCTTTTTAACGCAAAGACGCAAGGTCGCGATGAAAACCTCTCATGACCTTGCGTCTTTGCGCCTTTGCGTTATGAATTCCGATCTCACCAAATTCAAAATAGCGAAAAAGGGGGTTGAGTCAACTACTCGATAGACAAAATAAACTGATAATGCGGCTGGCCGCCCTCCAACGCCTCGACTTCGAGGTTGGGGTACTTCTCCCGCACAAGGTCGGCGATGCGGTTGGCTTCGGCGTGGGGCATGTCCTCGCCGAAGAACAAGGTCACGATCTCGGAGTTCGAGGCGTCGGCTTTTTCGAGCAGTTCAAACGCGCCATGCTCGACCGAGTCAGCGGCGGCGACGAGTTTCCCGTCCAATAATGCAATCACCTGTCCGTCTTTCACCGTCACGCCGTCAATTTCCACCGAGCGCGTGGCGACGGTGATCTCGCCGGTCTTGGCGTTGTTCATCGCGCGATTCATCTTCGCCGCAATTTCATCCACATCCCCGCCCGGATCGAACGAGAGCATGGCGGCCAGCCCCTGCGGGACGGTGCGCGTCGGAATCACATGCACGTTCTTGACCGTCACTTCCTTCGCCTGATTCGCCGCCATGACGATGTTCTTATTGTTCGGCAGAATAATGACCTTATCCGTCGGCAAATTCTCGAACGACCCCAAAATATCCTGCGTGGAGGGGTTCATCGTCTGCCCGCCCGCCACGACAGCCGCAACGCCCAAACTCGCAAAAATACGGCTGATGCCCGCGCCGGGCGAAACGACCACCACCGCAATATTTCCCGGCTCCACCGCGCTGAATTGAATCTGCGGCGATTTGCCTTTTTGAATATCGTCCATCTGCGCCGTCAGGTTTTCGATGGCGACCTTCGTCACCGTGCCGATGCCCATGATGTAATCAATCGGAACATAACGGTTTTCAGTCGGAACATGGATGTGCATCCGATACATGCCGTCGCCCTCGCCCACCTGAATGGACGTGCCCATCCCCTCAAGCTGCCCGTAAAACCCCTGCAAGTCGAGTTCGCCGTTCGGCACAAAATCCACGACCACTTCGTAATCCTGTCCCTCCTCAGCCTCGTTCAATGCGCCTTCAAAACTCATCGCCGAAAGGGACATCGCCTGCATCATCGGCGTCTCCAGCGACTCGCCGTACACATGCCGGAGCATCCCTTCGAGGAAGAAGAACAAACCCTTGCCGCCCGAGTCCACCACGCCCGCCTGTTTGAGGATGGGAAGAAGTTCGGGCGTATTTTTGACCGCTTCATCCGCCGCGCGGACGGCCGCCTCGAGCAGTTCCAACGCATCTTTCACGGACCCGGCGGCGGATTCGGCGGCATTGGCCGTTTCTTTAATGACGGTGAGAATCGTCCCCTCGACCGGCTTGACCACGCCCTTGTAGGCGGTATCCCGCGCCTCGCCCAACGCCTTGACGAAAGTCTCCAGGTCAAGCGATTCGCGCTCGTGAATTGCGCGCGAAAAGCCGCGCAAAATCTGGCTGGTGATCACGCCGGAATTGCCGCGCGCGCCCATCAACGCGCCTTTGGCAAACGCGGCCGCCATCTCGCCGATGTGTCGCGTCCCCATTTCCTTGATCTCGTTCCAGGCGGCTTGCAGGGTCAGGCTCATATTCGTCCCCGTATCGCCGTCCGGGACGGGGAACACGTTCAACGAGTTGACGATCTGCTGGTTGGTGCGCAGCCAGGTCGTCCCGGCGTCTACGAGGCGTTTGAACGCCTGTCCGTCAATCGTGCGCTTGCGTAACTTCTCGACCCGCGCGGAATCAATCGCCATATAAGATTTTCTCCTAATCCGTGTCGCTGATGCGCAGCCCGGCGACATGCACGTTGACCGTGTTGACCTTCAGCCCCAGCGCTTTTTCCACATGGAAGCGCACGGTGTTCGCCACGCTCTCCGCCACCGAGTTGATGCGCGTGCCGTATTCCACGATCACATGCACGTCAATGTGAATCTCGTCCTCGATATAGCGCACGGAGACGCCCCGCGACGGTTCGCGCGTGATGCTGGAGACAATTCCGTCCGCCAGATTTTTGGGAGCCAGCCCCACCACCCCGTAGGATTGCAAAACGGCATGATACGCAATCGTCGCCACCGCGTTCGGCGAGACGTGGATCCCGCCCAATGAAGTCGTTTCTTCGCCCATGATTTCCTCGTTCCTTAGGAGAGTGTCTGAAAACCCATGTCATTGTCATTTCGAGCGCCAGCGTAGCGCGCAAGGGTTCAGGCGCTTTCTTAGATCATTGCGGGCGGACGCCAGTCGGTACGCCTCCCGCGCCGCAATGTAGATGCGCATTGTCCTTATTTTAACCACTTTTCTTGAAGATGGTTGCGTTCTATGGTAAAATGCCGTGCCTTTGAAAAGGGCAAATGGAATTATCGGCACGGAAAGATAAAGAAAGGATTTTCAGACATGGCAAAGTGCAACCACTGCGGCAAGGCGACCACCTTCGGGCATAACCGCTCCTTCTCCCAGCGCGCCACCAACCGCGCGTTCAAACCCAACCTTCAGAAGGTTTCGGTGATGGAAAAAGGACGCCTGGTGAAGAAGACGCTGTGCGCCAAGTGCATCAAGACGCTCGGCAAATCAGCGGCGTAGTATTCGTTTTTCTTCGATACAAAAAATCGCGGCGTTCAGCGCCGTGATTTTTTGTTTTAAGCCCCAGAGTCGAAGGTCTCCCGGCCTTTGACATCCAACAACGGGAGTCGCTGGACTCCGGCGTCAGGATAATGCAATATCCTTCAACGCGCGCGCGCCTGCCCCGCTCCCCTGCGGGTGTTTGAAGACGGCGTTTCCCGCCACAAAGACATCCGCGCCCGCGCGCTGCATCAGCGGGAGGGTTTCGGCGTTGATGCCGCCGTCCACTTCGAGGCGGGCGGATGAGCGAAGCGCGTTCAGCGTGGCGCGGATTTCCTCCGCCTTGCCGATCGTCTCCGGCATGAACTTTTGACCCGAGAAGCCGGGGACGACGCTCATGACGAGGACGAGATCAACAAGCGGCAGGGCGGAATCAATTGCGGAGACGGGCGTGGCGGGATTCAAAGTCACGCCGGCGGCGCAACCCAGCGTTTTGATCTTCTCGATTATGCGCGGCAGGTCGGGGCAGGTCTCCGCATGGACGGTGATGTTATCCGCCCCGGCTTTGGCGAAGGATTCGATGTGCTTCTCCGGTTCGGAGATCATCAAATGCACATCGAGCGGGAGTTTGCAGACTCGCCTGAGCGATTCGACGAACAGCGGGCCGACGGTGATGGTCGGCACGAAATGCCCGTCCATCACGTCCACATGGATCCAGTCGGCTCCGGCGGATTCGACGGCGGCGGTTTCTTCGGCGATGCGCGAAAAATCCGCGGCGATGATGGAGGGGGCGAGTAGGAATTTGTTCATAATCGAAAAGACCTGACGGGTTTTGGAAACCGGTCAGGTCTGGCAGTTTTTTAACCCGGCGGGAAGTAACTGAAGTAGATCATCAAGCCAAAGGGAATTAACCCGCCCCAGGCAAGCAGGGCGATCAAGCCCAAACCGACAGCCACCCAGTCAATCGGCTCGGAGGGAGATTCGGCTTGGTACGCCGGGGCGGGCTCGGGCGGAGGAGGAGGCGTGTATGGGGGGTGATAATATTCCGGTTCAGGATCAGGCTGGGGGGCGAGTCGCTCCGCGATATCCTGTTTGATGGTAATCACAGGCGGAGTCGAAACCGGTTCTTTTGCCGCTTTGACGGGCGGGGGAGCCGTCCCAAATTTTTGCAGGACGCGGCCGAGTTGGTCGGCGGTGCGATAACGCGACGAAGGTTCCTTGGAAAGAATCTTCATCACGATCTCTTCGAGCGATGGCGGAATATCGGGGACGTATTCGCTGATGGGTAACGGGCGGGCGGAGATGTGCAGGCGGGCGAGTTCGTCGGCAGTGGAGGCGGTGAAGGGCGGCGTGCCGGCGAGGATTTCGTAGAGGACGATGCCGAGCGAATAGACGTCGGAAGCGGGGGTGGGCGTTTCTCCGGCGGCTTGTTCGGGCGCGAAGTAGAGCGGCGAACCCCAGACGACGTCGTTGCGTTCGCCGGGTTTGATGGTGGCAAGCGCGCGCGCGATGCCGAAGTCGGTGACTTTGAGCCGGTTGTCCTTGGCGACGAGCATGTTGTGCGGTTTGATATCGCAATGCACAAGCCCGGCGCGATGGGCGTATCCCACCCCGGCGCAGGCCTGAATGAGCAGGGGGATGGCCTGTTGGTAGGGATAACGCCCGCGTTCGCGCACAAGCGCTTTGAGGTCCTTGCCGGGAACGTGTTCCATGACGATGTAGATCAGGTTATCGGCAATGCCGAAGTCATGCACCGTGACGATATTGGGGTGAGACAGGTTGGCCGCGGAGCGGGCTTCGAGCAGGAATTGTTTTTGGAAGTTTTCGTTGGCAGAGTATTCCCGGCGCAGGACTTTGACGGCAACGGGGCGGTCGAGCACGACATCGCGGGCAAGGTAGACGTTCGCCATGCCGCCGGAGCCAAGCGTTTCCTGAAGTTGGTATCGGTCGTTGAGTAATGCGCCTTCGGTCATTGTGGAGGGATTATAACATTGGGTATGAGACGCGAGGCGCGGGAAGGAAGATCGCGTGCGATTGTGATTCACGGAACCCAAATCGACTCATGACACGATGAAACCGCCTAAATTTCGCCCAAAATAACCGACAAGTCATCGCGCGATGGGCTGAATAAAAACCCTTTCGTACCGGATTACACGGAACGCGCGGATTTTTGAGGATTTTTTCCTGGGTTTTTCCGTGTTCGTCCGTGAAATCCGAGAAAGCCGTGTCCAGAGCTTGGCGACGAGCGATGAAATGCAGCCTAATTTGGACAAAAATTAGGTGTCAGGCCTGCGATGGTATTCTTCATATCAACGTGGAGCGAAGCCCCCAGTGGGCAGAGAACACGGAGAGCTCTCTTTATTTTCTCTCCGTGGCGAAAAAATTTTAACCCGTCCTTTTAGCCGCACCTGGTCTTGCGTTGCAAAGGGCGCAAAAAAGGTTAAGGGTATAATCGCCCTTAACCTTTTTCATTCAGGAGATTTCCTTCAATGGCTGAAAATTTCGATGTCGTCGTGATCGGCGCGGGACCGGGCGGATACGTCGCGGCGATCCGCGCGGCGCAGTTGAAGCAGAAGGTCGCCATCGTGGACAGGCAATGGCTGGGCGGCGTGTGCTTGAACGTCGGCTGCATCCCCTCGAAGTCCCTGCTCAAGAATGCGGAGGTGGCGCATACGCTCCGTCACCGCGCGAAGGATTTCGGTTTTTCGTTCGACAATTTAAAACTGGATTACAGCGTCGCTTTCAAACGCTCGCGCTCCAACTCGGATCGCCTGACCAAAGGCGTGGGCTTTCTGATGAAGAAGAACAATATCGCGGTCTTCATGGGCGCGGCAACCTTCAAATCAAAGGACACGATCTCCGTTGCGGGGAACGATGGGAAGAATACCGAACTCAAGGCACAGAACATCATCATCGCGACCGGCGCGAGCGCGGCTCAACTCCCCGGCGTGACGGTGGACGGCAAAAAAATCGTCACCTACGTCGAAGCCATCATGCAGGAGACGCTCCCCAAGTCGGCGGTGATCGTGGGCGGCGGCTCGATCGGCACGGAGTTCGCCACGATCTGGAATTCATACGGCGTGGACGTGACGATCATCGAACTGCTTCCGCGCATCCTGCCGCGCGAAGACGAAGAGATCAGCAAGGAACTGACAAAAGAACTGATAAAAGCGGGCGTCAAGATCAAGGCAGGCGTGAAGTTCGAGAGCATCGCTGTCTCCGGCAAATCGGTCAAAGTGAAATTACCGGACGAGACTCTCGACGCGGATCAGGCGCTGATCGCCACTTCGTTCACGCCGAACAGCAAGGGACTCGGTCTCGAAACGGTCGGCGTCAAATTGACCGAACGCGGCAATTTCATCGAGATCAACGAGAAGATGCAGACGAACATCCCCGGCATCTGGGCGATCGGCGATGTGACCGGCAAATTGATGCTGGCGCACGTCGGCTCGGCGATGGGAATCATCTGCGCGGAAAATATCGCCGGGCATGAGACCGTCACGCTCAATTACGACATGATGCCGCGCGCCACCTACTGCCATCCGCAGGTGGCGTCGTTTGGGTATACCGAGGCGCAGGCGCGCGAAAAGGGATATAACATCAAGGTCGGGCGTTTCCCGTTTCAAGCCAACGGCAAGGCGCTGGGGCTGGGCGATTACGCCGGCTTCGTCAAGATCGTCATGGACGAGAAATACGGCGAAATCCTCGGCGCGCACATGATCGGTCCCGAAGTAACCGAGTTACTGCCGGAGTTGACTCTCGCGCAGATGATGGAACTGACCCCGCGCGAGATCGCAAGGAACATCCACGCGCACCCAACGCTTTCAGAGACGTTGATGGAAGCCGCGCACGGCGCGGAGGGAAGCCCGATTCACATCTGACAGGCAAAACCTTCGGACGCGCATATACTTTACGCGGCAAGGAAAACTCTCTAAGAGAGTGTTTCTTAAATCCTTTTTGGACACGGATTACGCGGATTTCACGGATTCTCACGGGAAAAACCTCTTATTAACTCATGTTAAGCGCTTTTGCCATCCTCACGAGCCGTCCACGAATAAAGTCACGAATTCGCGAATGTTGGCGCGCCTATTCGTTTATTCGTGAATATTCGTGGATGGTCATCGACTCATCTGCAAGCGCATTTCCTAACCAAATGCCGCCTTGCGTAAGGTGAGTTATTAAATCCGCGCCAGTCCGCGCAATCCGTCAAATCCGTGTACTTAAGAAACGGTCTCTAAAGGGAAACATCTTACAGGCTCGCTTTACGCAATAAGGGCGCCCATCCCAATCCTGAGACAAACCGCGCGCTTCGTACTGGCGCAGGGAGGATATCGCCGAAAATTTGTCTAAACATCTTGAAAATTTCAGGAATGTGTGCTATTAACAAACGAAAAAATTTACCCCGCCCTCCATTCGCAACATCGGGAAATATCGGGGGGCTGGTTGAAAGGTAATATGCACCGCGAACGAGTTTCGGAAAACGTATTTTGGTTCCAGAGCGAAGTATACGCGCAGGTCACGGCGGGAGTCATCATCGGTCCACAGTGGGCGGTGGTGATTGATACGCTTGCCCTGCCGGAGGAGACTCTCGCCATGCGCGAGTTCATCGAGCGCGAGTTGGGCGTGCAGGCGCGTTACGTCATCAATACGCATTATCACGCCGACCACTGCTGGGGCAATTGTTTCTTCCCCGGCGCGACAGTGATCGGCCATGCAAAATGCCGCGAATATCTTATAGAAGACGGCGTCTCTTCGCTTGAAAACGCGCAGAAACAGAACCAGGGCCTGCGCCAGGTAAAGATCGTGCCGCCGCACATCACCTTTGAAACCGGCGAGATAACCCTGCGCGTCGGCAAGAAAAATCTCATCATCAGCGCTTCGCCCGGTCACAGCGACGACGGCATCTCGGTTTTGGTCGAGGAAGATCGCGTGCTGTTTGCGGGCGACACCTTCATGTCGCTTCCCTACATCGTGGACGGCGACGCGGACGACATGCTGGCTTCGATCAAAAAGATCGGAAAGATGGGGCTGGAGAACATCATCCAGGGTCACGGCGACATCATTCTGCGCGGCGAAATCGAAGCCGCCGTGCGCGAGAACGTCAATTACCTGAACAATATCAAAAAGGTCGTCAAAACGGGCGGCAAACGAAAAAACGCGGAGGAATATCTCGAGGAGATCGCCATCGAAGATTGCGGCAAGAGCCGCGTGTATCTCGGCGGGCTGGCGGAGACGCTTCACCGCCGCAACCTGCGCGCCCTGCGCCGCCGGATGTACGGAGATTAGGCGTTTTCTTCGCCCCAAAGCGCGGCTCGTCCCCCGCCCCGGCTTGAATCGAGTTTCAGAGAGTTTTACCTTCACGGTGACTTTTCCACCCCAAACGCCTGGGAGCGCAAGTTAAAATCTTGCGCCACAAAAAAAGGAAACGCCCGCCCATGCGCAGAAACAACCGGCCGACATCCGGGCTGCCGCCCTTTCAGCAGGGCGGCTTGGATTCGTTGTGCGGCTTGTACAGCATCATCAACGCCGAGCGCATCGTCAACCGCTCCTCCGACGAAAACGCCCAAAAATTATTCAACGACCTGATCCATTACCTCTCGCGGCGCGGACTGTTGACCAAGTTCCTGATAAACGGCATCATCCACAAGGAGATGCTCGTCATCCTGAACAAGGTCGTCGGCAAGAAGCGCATCGCCAATGTCGAGATTCCCTTTCGCGGCGTGCCAAACCCCGATCTGACGACGTTCTGGAAGCACATGCAATCCTTCCTCGACGGCACAGAAGGGCGCTCCATCATCCTCGGCCTGCACGGCTACCACGACCATTGGACGGTGATCGAGAAGATCACGAACCGATCCATCCTGCTTTACGATTCGGCGCGCATCCAACGACTCCCGCGCCTGTCTTGCACAACCGTCTACGCCACCTACCAGAGGAAACACGTCCTGCTTCCCGCGCAAACGTATTTCCTCTCAAACAACGCTCAATATCTCGGGCAATATGCCGCGTAACCCCTTCTATTCGCAGGACGGAGGGGGAAGGAAATTACCATGACTCCCGTTGACCTTTCCCAATTCGCCGACGAAGAATATTGCTATCTCGCCACGCGCGGACGAATCACCGGCAAGCCGCACGAGATCGAAATCTGGTTCGTCGTTCACAACGGCGCGCTCTACCTCATGTCCGGCGGCATGGACAAATCGGATTGGGTGAAGAATCTGCTTAAAGACCCAAATGTCGCAATCCGCATCGCCGGGCAGACGTTCAATGCGACTGCGGCTTTGTTGGAGGACAAGACAATCGAGCGCGAAGTTCGAATGAAGATGACAATCAAATACAACGAGTGGGAGGGGAACGACCCCAGCGAATGGGCGAGAACGGCGCTGGCGGTGGGCTTTGAGATAAAGGAGAATTAAGCATGGGCGTCATGATGCAAACCTTCTACTGGGACTGCCCCCGCGAAGATAAAAAAGAATTCCAATGGTGGAAGACCATCGCCCGCGAGATACCCGGGCTGGCAAAGGCTGGGTTTACCTCCCTTTGGCTTCCGCCCGTCCACAAGGCGGCGAATCTGTTCGGACCTTCGATGGGTTACGACCCATACGACTACTACGACCTCGGCGAGTTCGATCAAAAGGGAGGCGTCCCGACCTGGTTTGGAACGCGCGCAGAGTTGGATCAACTCATTGAAAGCGCGCGCCGGCACGGGCTGAGTCTGATCGCGGACATGGTTTTGAACCACAACTCTGGGGCGGACGCGCAGGAGGTCAATCCCATCACGGGTCAATCGCGTTGGACGGTCTTCAACCCGAAGAGCGGAAAGTTCCCGCGCAATTGGGAATGTTTTCACCCCAGCATGTACGAATCATGGGACGAGATGACCTTCGGCGACATGCCCGACCTCTCGCACCGCAATCCGTACGTCTATGGCGAACTGCTCAAACTTGCGCGCTGGCTGATCGAAGAAGTCGGCTTCGACGGATTCCGCTACGACTTTGTCAAAGGCTTTGCGGCAAACACCGTTACCGCCATTCAGGAATACCGCTACATAAAAAACGGCGCATATCACAAACCCTACGGCGTGGCGGAGTATTGGGACAACGCCGCCAACACCCTGCATTGGGTCAATGAGGCGAACGAAGCCAATTACAACCCGGTGGACGCCTTCGATTTCCCCCTGCGCGAATTGCTCAAAGGCTTATGCGATTCGTACGGCTTCAGTTTGAAATCCCTCGTCCTCGGCGATTCCGTTTTGAAGGCGCAGCCGCAAACCACCGTCACCTTCGTCGAGAACCACGACCTGCGCGACGAGGGGCGACCGATCGTCAACGATAAACTGCTCGCCTACTCCTACATCCTTGCGCATGAAGGCTATCCCTGCATTTTTTGGAAGGATTATTTCAATTACAACCTCGCCCTGCGCAATACTCCCAACGGAATTGACGCCCTCGTCTCGGCGCATGAAAAGCACGCCGGCGGCGCCGCCTCCACCCTTTATCTTTCCGACGATCTCTACATCATGCAGCGCGGCGGATTCGGCGAACAACGCGGCTTGATCTATGTCCTCAACAACCGCGGCGACGACTGGCGCGGAGCCTGGGTGGACACCCAATGGAAGAACGCCTCTTTCGCGCCCGTTGCATGGTGGGGCAAATTCGACCTTTCCCGCCCCGCAGACCAATCCACCACCGCCGACGGACGCGGTCAATTCTTCGCCCCGGCAAGAGGATACGCCGTCTATGCATTGAAGTGACCCGCTGGCAATCCGGGCTTGCAACGCCGGTTGCAAGGCTTAAAGCGCAAGAGACAGCCCCATGCAATGGGACTGTCTCTTTTTTTGCCTGTCGCGCGGACGGGAATTTAAAACCCCGCGAACTATTTGCGGGCGTTGATCTCAGCCAATACTTTTTCGACCATCTCTTCTGTGACGCCCATATCCTTGGCTTGCGGCATGGAAACGATCTGTTTGAGGGTAAAGCCCCGCGCCATTCCCAGCATGGGGTTCTTGGAAATGCCCGGCGCGTGTTTCTCCAACACTTCCAACGCGTGGGTATCGTCCAATATTTCTCCAACAGTGGTGTTCAACGTGTATGCCATTTTACTCTCCTTGGTTAAAATAAATAAAATACGCCGACGCCCCCATTATACGCCCACTTGCAGTCGTCTAACACTCGCCGTCCCCTTCCACATAACAATAATCGCCCTGGAACAACCGCCAGTCGCGCGTCAGGTTTTCCAACTCCTGAAGATAGGGAGCGATCTCCGCCCCGCTCACAACGCGCTCATTATTGGCGATCACCGGCAGCGTCCGCCCGGAAAACATCTCCTCCGCCCTGTCCGCCTCGAGGACAACGCGGTCGTACCCCAACACCAACTCCCTGAACTCCGCCTCGATCGCATCCGCCGCCGCGCTCGTTTCTTCACGGTAAAGTTTAATCATCTCGCAACCTCGTCCGGCATATTTAAATTTCAACTCCCGCCCATTATAATTCCATCCAAAACTGGAAGCAGACAATGAATCAACCTCCGCCGCCCGACAATTTCAATTCGACCTCCTCCCCCTCCCCGTCGGAGGGAACGCCTCCCTCCGCGCCCGGTCCTGTGGCGTGGACCGCAAACGATTCCTGGCTCGGGCTGGGCGCGCTCCTCCTGCTGACGGCGGGGTTTCTGCTCGCACTGGCGCAACTTCCGCAAACCCGGATGTCGGGGCTGGCTGCCCTGTCCCTGTTTGAGTTTATTCCGCTGATCCCCGTCGCCGTGATTCTGGCCTATCGCAAAGCCTCATGGGTCGAACTGGGGCTGCGGCGCTTCGATCGCAACGCCCTCTCCCTCGGTTGCGGGCTTCTTGTCGCGGTATATATCCTCGTCATTCTGAACAACCTCGTCATGGTCGCGCTGAAAATCGTCACCCAGGCGGATGCGATCATGGAATTGCTCGACGAGATTCAATCGCCCCTGCTCTTTGCCTTCGTCACCGCCTTCGTCGCGCCCGTCACCGAGGAACTTTTCTTTCGCGGTTTTCTCTTTCAGGGATTGCGCGCAAAATACGGCTGGGTTAACGCGCTGATGTTCAGTTCCATCATCTTCGCCCTCTTTCACGGGCAGATCGCCACCCTCATCCCCACCTTTTTGCTCGGCGCGTTATTTTCCTACATGGTTCAGCGCAGCGGCTCGATCTTTCCGTCCATGGTTCTGCACTTCGTCGTCAATTCGATGGGAGTTTGCGCCATGTTGGCCGCCAGCCAGTTTGGAATCGCTTGACCGGCGTCATCATAATTACGCGTCACGGATTGCATAATCCGCGATGCGTAATCCATAAATTCCCCTCACTCCCTCGTAATCAACCGCGACTGATTGTCGTAGAATAAATAATCCCACGCCCAGTTGAACATCACAAGAATCCGATTGCGAAACCCAATGATGCGGTAGATGTGCAGGAAGACCCAGATCGCCCAGGCGACGAAACCGCTGAAGGATACGCCGAAAATTCTTGCGACGGCGGCGTTGCGTCCCACGGTGGCAAGCAGACCGGGGTCCTTGTAACGGAACGCTTCGGGCTCCTTCCCCTTCATCATTAATTTTATATTCTTTGCGGCCGCCCGACCCTGCTGAATCGCCACCGTCGAAAGCATCGGCAGGGGTTGGCCGTCTTCGTGGAGGAGAAAAGCGGCGTCGCCGATGGCAAAGGCTTCAGGAAACAGAGGCAGGCTCAACGTCGGTTCGATGCGGACGCGCCCCATGCCGGCTTTTTCGGCGGGCAGGGCGTCCACAATCTCAGCCGCTTTCGCGCCCGCCGTCCAAATCAGCGTTTGAGATTCGATGATCGAACCGTCCGCGAGTTTCACCTGGCGGCCGTTGTAATCCTGCATCCTGGCGTTCAGGCGCACATCCACTTTTTTATCCTTCAACAGCCGCAGGGCAGACTGACGCAGTTCGTCGGGATAGGCGGCGATAAGGCTTGCCCCGGCCTCGAGCAGGATGACCCTGACTTCTTTGAGATCGAGGCGCGGATAATCCTTGCGCATGACGTGCGTGATCAACTCCGCCAGCGCGCCCGCCGTCTCGATGCCGGTCGGCCCGCCCCCCACAACGACAAACGTCAGCATGGATTTTCTGGTTTGCGCATCGGCTTCGTGGCTGGCCCGCTCGAACATGGAAAGCAAATGATTGCGCGTGATCACCGCGGTCTCAAGGTCTTTGATCTGCAGGCCATGTCGCTCGAGCGCGTCGAAGCCGAAAAAGTTTGTGCGCGCCCCCGCCGCAAGGATAAGATAATCATAGGCGATTGCCGCGCCGTTCATCTTGACGAATTTTTCCGCGAGGTTAATCGCCGTCGCTTCGCCCATCTGAAAGGTCAGGTTCTTTTGTCTGCGAAAAATCGTGCGCACCGGCTGGGCAATTTGCGAAGGCAGCAAGCCCGCAATCGCAACCTGATACAACAGCGGTTGAAACAGGTGATGATTATTTTTGTCCATCAAGGTGATGCGAACCGGCGCATTCGCCAGCCCGCGCGCGGCTTCCATCCCGGCAAACCCGGCGCCGATGATGACAACATGGGGAAGTTTTTGAATCTCCATAAATCCTTTGGCGGTATTTGTGAATTTTTATAATCGGGATTATCCCATTAAAAAATCCCCGCTTCTTTCATCGGGAGGCCTGATCCTGTCCATCGAGCCGCTGCTACCGCCAGAAATTTTGCGTCGCGGGAATCAGGCGCAGGGCGATATTGCCTCGAACTTAATGCTGTCCAAGCGCGCCCAATACGCGCACTCTGCGTTCCAGCCACTTAAACGCGCCGGTCCCGAGCCACAACATTACGAACATGAATACAATCAGCAATGCCAGTTCCCATGGCAGGGGCAGAATGGTCTTCGTGCCGATCAAATACGCGCGGACGGCGTCCAGCCCATAGGTGAGCGGCAAAGCCAGCGCCACAGGGAGCAGGAACCGCGGCAGGGCGTTGACGGGGAAGTTCGAGCCGGAGAATATTTGCACCAGAAAACTGCTTAAATCCACCAGCGTATTCGCCTCGCGCAACAACATCACCAGCGCGGCAAAGGCGAAGCCGAAACCGTACAGCCCAAGCATCATGGGGAGGATGGGCAGGAAGGCTTTCCACACATCGCCGGAAGCGTTGAACCCGAAGATCAGCCCGCCGAAGAGCAACATGCCGGATGAGGTGATCGCCGTGACGACCAGGTTTGTCGCCGAATGACCGACGAGGAACAACAAACGCGGGATGGGCGTCAGCCAGTTGGATTCCATCACGCCTGAGTCCATGTCGTTCTTGAGAGCGTAGCCCATGCCCCAGAACACCGCGTTGATGAAGTTCTCCAGCACGGTCCCCAGCAAAACGAAGGACATGAAATCCGTCGTTCCGCTGTATTGAGCGAAGCCGCGCGCCTGTCCGTTGACGCTGAACGCCTGCCCCATGAAATAAACAGGCGCGATCCAGATCAGGGGCTGGAGCATGGTCGAAATCGCATTGAGCGGATAACGCCAGTATTGCTTCCAGTCTTTGCGAATGACGGCTGACAGCCCGCGCAATTGAGAAGCCAGGGTGGGTTGGGATAAGGATTGTGTCTGCATGTCCGGTTCCTAATACTGTCCGATCGCGCCGGTCTGCCGGGCGCGGCGTTCCATCATGTTGAAGAGGGCGTATCCGAGCGCGAACCAGAAGACGCCGAAAAGCAGGATCATCTTCAGGTCGAAGGCTATCCCGCTGAAACCTTCGGCGGAAAGCGCGGCGCTCCGCATGGCGTGGATGATGTATGTCTGCGGGAGCCACTGCGCAACCGATTCCATCCAACCCGGCAACATCGCCAGCGGATAGGTGATGCCGCAAAAGATCATGACGATTCCGCGCACCAGGAATACGAACGCATTCGCCTCCTTGAGCGTGATCACTACGCTGGCAAAGGCGAAACCCAGCCCATATACCGATGGGATGGACGCAAGGATGACCAGCAGGCTCAGCCACAGACTGCCGTTGAAATCCACCCCGAACAGGAACGCATATTCCAATCCCGAGACCAGCATCAGCATGAACATCGAGACCATTTGCGGAATACTGCTTCCCAGCAGGTAGGAAAAGCGCCAGGTCGGCGAAAGCCAGTTCGATTCGAGCGTGCCGCGCATCTGCTCGTTGCGCAGGGCATACCCGACCGCCCACAGCACAATGTTCTGCCACATCCAGATCATCGTGCCGACCGCGATGTAGCCGACATATTCGTTCAAGCCGGTCGTGTTCCGAAATGTCGTCAGCCCGCTGCCGTCCACGCCGGAGAGCGCGCGCGCCGTCAGAATGTAGCCCATTGGGAAAATAACAGGCCAGATAAACAGCGATATGATCCACGAAGGATAACGAACGAACGACGTCCACTCGCGGCGAACCACAGCGAACAGCGCGCGCAATTCGGAGAGCAAGCCGGGCCTGCCAAGCGATTGTGGGGAGAAAGTTGTTTCCATTTTCTGTCAACTCTTCTTATAGTATTACACTGTGAAATCTACGCCAATCGCGAAGATTTAGCGCAGTACGACAAACTTCAGTTTGATCCCACGCAAAGCGCAAACTAAAGTTTGCGGTGCAACCGCGCTATGAAGAACATCCCGACGGGACGGTGCGCGGTTTCATTGCCTAATCCCTCAACGCCTTGCCGGTCAGGTGAATGAACACATCCTCCAGCGACGGCTTGACGATGTTCATGTTGACCAGCCGTGTGCCGTTGCCGCTGATATGTTCCACAATGCGCGGGATGGCGGCGCGGCTGTTTTGCGCCTGCATGTGAATCTCCCACAGGTCGGCTTCGCCCTGCTGGCGCGAGGTCAAATTCTCGATGCCGGAAATGCTCCTGAGTTTTTCGCCCAGGTCGTCATGCCAGCCGGTCACTTCCAGTTTGATGACTTCCTTTTGTTCGATGCGGCGTTTAAGCCCGGCGGGCGTATCCAGCGCGATGACCTTGCCGGTATCAATGATGCCAATGCGGTCGGAAAGCAAATCCGCCTCTTCCATGTAATGAGTCGTCAACAGGATGGTATGCCCCTCCTGCTTCAGTTGCGCGATCAACTCCCTGAGATTGCGGGCCGCCTGGGGGTCGAGTCCGAGCGTGGGTTCGTCCAGCAACAGGATCGGCGGACGCGCCAACAGCGCCTTGGCGATGGCCACGCGTTGCCGCATCCCGGTGGAATATTTTTCGACGAGTTCATTGGCGCGTTCGCGCAGTTCCATGCGTTCGATCAGTTCCTCGACCCGCTTCTTTGCGACGGCTTGCGGAATGTGATACAGCGCCGCGAAATATTCCAGGTTCTCGCGCCCGGTCAACTTCCAATAGATACTGCGTTCGCCCGCCAGGACTGTGCCAAGATTGCGGCGCACCTCATTTGCCTGCTTCGTTACATCAAAGCCATTGACGCGCGCCGTGCCGCTGGTCGGCTCCAGCAGGGTACACAACATGCGGATGGTGGTGGATTTGCCCGCGCCATTCGGTCCGAGCAAGCCAAAAATTTCACCCTGCTCGATCTGGAGGTCAACCCCGTTCACGGCGGTGAACATGGCTTTCGGCTCTTTCTTCCAAAACTGCCAACGCTTCTTCTCAGACTTTGAGGCGTGCTCGCCTTCGACAGGCTTATCCCCAGTCCCTGGGCGGGCGGGGAATTTTTTGACCAATTGACAGGCTTCAATTGCGAGTTCGGGCATTTTCATTCTCCTATTCAAGAAAACGAATTTTAAATCAATATAATTATGAAATTTTCGACTATTTATTGATATATTACAATTAAAAATTGAAAATGTCAATAGTAAAATTAATAAAAATGAGGCGCGGGTTGAGAAAATTAATTTCGGGTGAGTTTCTTTACCGCACAAATAGGAGCGCAACTGCAAATTGCCTCTTGCACCGTCCTCAGAGCAAGATTCCCTTGAAAATCGCCGCCCCCACAGGAGGCTTCGCACAGGACGGCGGCGTGAGCCTATCCATGTACGGTGGAGAATGGCGAGTTAAGAAAAAACCTCCAGGGTCACGCGGACCTCGGAGGTTTGGCAGCGATAAATGCGGGTGGAATTGCCCAGAAGATTCTGGAAGTCCTTCGTCGTCCTGGGCTAGTTGTCCTTGTCCACGCCGCGCATGAAGTCGGTAAAGTCGTTGAGGAAACCTTCGGGGCGGCGTATTACAATCTGAAAGCGTCCGCTTCGGCGCGACGCTCACCGCCGGGATCCGGGCATAACCGATGCGTCCCCTATAACTCGCTGGTCATGATGAACAATGGCTTCATCTCAAAGTTCTCGTATTGCGGGCGATAGCGCTCGGTGTCGTAAAACTGCTGAACGTTTACAAGTTTCTTCGTCGCCGTCACCACGTCCAGCGGCACGTTGTCATAACGTCCGTTCTTCAGAACCACCAGCCGACCATGAATACCCTTCAAGGTCAGGTCGAGCGCCAGGTTGCCGAATGCCATCGGCACAATGGAGTCGATTGCGTCCGGGTCGCCGCCGCGCACCATGTAACCGAGTTTCTGGTTGACCACATTGACCGGCTCTCCCCTGTTGAACTTCGGCGATATGTCCCTGATCTGCGCGGAGACTAGATCGCCGATGCCGCCCAGTTTGGCGTGACCGTACGCGTCAGTGGTCAGGTCGGCGAAGACCATCTCGCCGCCTTCGTACATTGCCCCCTCCGAGATGAGCAGGACGGAATAATTGCTGGGGTTCGAGCGCCGATCTTTGATCAACAATTCGGTGAGATGTTCGATGTTGAATTTATATTCGGGGATGACGCAACGGTGCGCCGCTCCCGCCATGGTCGGGAGCATGGCGGTGAACCCGGCATAACGCCCGAAGACCTCCAGCACAAGGATGCGTTCGTGCGACCCGGCGATGGTGCGCAAGGAATTCGTCAGTGAAATTGTGCGCGTGACGCAAGTGCTGAAACCGATGCAGTAATCGGTGCCTGGCACGTCGTTATCCATCGTCTTGGGGATGGCGATGACCTTGACGCCTTCCTTGTACAGGCGCACGCCGTAACTCAGCGTGTCGTCGCCCCCGATGGGAATCAAATAATCCACGCCGAGGAACTCGAGGTTCTTGAGAATCTCAGGCGTCAGGTCGTTGGTGTCTGCGGAGTATTTATCCGCAAGGTGCGGCGGGACGCTCGCCTTCCTCACCGAACTCGGCTTGGTGCGCGAAGTATGCAGGAAGGTCCCGCCTGTGCGCCCCGCGCGGTTGACAATCTCTTCGGTGAGCAGTTGATAATTCCTGCTGTTATCCGCATCCTTGTCGCGGATAATATCCATCAACCCGCCCCAGCCGCGGCGGATGCCCACCACCTGCCAGCCCTCGCGCAATGCGCGGATGGTCACGGCGCGGATAGCGGGGTTCAGCCCCGGCACATCGCCGCCGCCCGTCAAGATTCCGATCACGCCTTTTTTGTTATTTGCCATGTCAGCCTCCGTTGGATACGTTTATGAAGTTTCAAAGTCAGGAACCCTTCGATAAGCGCAGGGTGAGACTTAGACTCCGTTTATTCGCGCTGGTAAATTTCAAGGATTCTGTCCCATTTGGCGTCCGCTTCATGGTCAATAGTCTGGAATTCGGGATGCGCTTCATGCCAAGCCAGCGCGCGGCGCAGTCCTTCGCTCCATTTCACTTCGCAGTTGAATTCCGGCGCGAAACGTTTGATCTTGCCGTTATCGAATACCGCGCTGTTGGATTTGTCGCCGATGAGCGTTCCCAGAGAAGCGGGATCATGCTTCACAATAAAATCCGAGGGGATGTGAACCAGCCTCGGCGCTGCGCCCAGGGCTTGATACGCTTCGAGGAAGATTTGATTCCAGGTCAGGACTTCGTCGGACGTGATGTGAAAGGCTTCGCCGACGGCGTCTCTGTTTCCGAGCAAGCCGAGCAAGCCTTTGGCAAAGTCTTCATTCCATGTTAACACCCAGAGCGAGGTTCCGTCGCCGGGGACGATAACCGGTTTGCCCCGCTTCATGCGCGCGACCAGCGTCCAGGGGTGAGCCCAACTGCCGTAGATCAGCGGAATTTGAGTCGGCCCGTAGGTCAACGACGGGCGCGCGATTGTCGCCGGAAATCCGTTTTTGCGATACTCTTCCATCAACAGATTCTCGCAGGCGATCTTGTCGCGCGAATATTGCCAGAAGGGGTTCTCCAGCGGCGTCTCTTCGGTGATGAGGTAATTCCTGACTGGCTTTTGATAGGCGCTCGCCGAAGAGATAAACACGAAATGGCCGGTTTTGTCGCGGAAAAGGGAGAGGTTGCGTTGAATGTCTGCGGGGGTAAAGGACAGGAAGTCCGCCACAGCGTCGAAGCGCTGACCCGCCAACAGGGCGGAAAGACGCGCTGAATCGGCGTGGATATCGGCTTGTAGAGTCGTTGAACCTTCCGGCGCAGGATAAAGCCGCGAGGCGGAGCGATTCAAAAGAAAAACGTCGTGACCGCGTTGGACGGCAAGTTTGGAGCAAGCCGAACTGATCAGCCCCGTGCCGCCGATGAAAAGGATCTTCATGCTCACTTCCCCAGTTCGGGGATGGGTTCGACCGGGTTGCGATGCGCGATGAAGTTTTCGACCCAGAAGATGATCAGCGCCAGCCAGACGATGCCGAAGCCGATCAGGCGCGTGTGGTCGAAGGGTTCTTTGTAAATGAAAACGCCGATCAGGAATTGAATCGTGGGCGCGAAATATTGCAGGACGCCGATCATGTTGAGCGGAATTTGTTTGGCGGCGGAGGCGAACATCAGCAGGGGGATTGTGGTGACCACGCCCGCGCCGATGAGCAGCAGGTCTATCGTAAAACTGTCGCGCAGGAATTCGCCCGCGCCGCCCGCTTGAACGACGATGAGGTAAAGCAAGGCAATCGGAAAGACGATGCCGGTTTCGAGGGTCAACCCATAGACCGAACCGAGCGGCGAAAGTTTTTTGACCAATCCGTACAAGCCGAAAGTGACGGCAAGGGAGAGCGCGATCCACGGCGGGCGGCCATAGGCGACAGTGAGGTACGTCACGCCGATCGCGGCGATGATGACGGGAACCCATTGCGCGGGGCGCAGGCGTTCGCGCAAAAAGATCACGCCGAACAAGACGCTGAGCAGGGGGTTGATGAAGTAGCCGAGGCTGGTCTCGACGATGAAGCCGGCGTTGACGCTCCAGACGTAGATCAGCCAGTTGGCGGAAAGCAACACGCCCGCAATCGTATAGATCCCCAACGTCCTGCGGTTAAAGGCGACGGATCGAAAATCGCCTGCCTGTTTTGTGAGCAGGATGAACGCCGCCAGCAGAAGAAACGACCAGACGATGCGATGACCGAGCAATTGAATTGCGGGGATTTCGTGAAGTAACTTCCAATAGATCGGGAAAAAGCCCCACATCGCGTATGCCGCGATTCCGTACCAGATGCCTTTGTTCATTATTCTCCAGGATATGCGACGCCCGGGGCAATGCCCGGCGCCGGGGATTCTATTCCCAATCAATAGGTTGACGGCCCGCAAACCCCGCTTCGACCTCGTGCCAGAACCGGATTCTCCCCTCGTTGTATTTCCAACACAGATAGATGACTCTGCCATCCTTGAGCGCGGGGAAGTCTATCAACCCCGTTTGCAAGTCCTTGATCTCGACGCTCATCTCTTGAAAGCGGTGGATCAGCGCGTCCAGGCGGTCGAAATCGGGGAGGAGTTTGCTCAATTCCGGGTTGCCGCCATTGCCTGCGGATTTTTCCGCCACGGCCCACAGTTCCGGCTGGCGGGAGCGGATGCGTTCGGCAATGTCCATCAACTCACGAACCAGCGGGCGGACGATCTCCAGCATGTTGTTGGCTTCGTCGGGGGTGTAATATTTGGGCATGGGGGAGAGTATAACGGAAAGGGTTGCGGGTTGCAGGTTGCAGGTTACAGGTTGCAGGTTACAGGTTACAGGTTGCGGGTTACAGGTTGCGGGTTGCGGGTTGCAGGTTACAGGTTACAGGTTGCAGGTTACGGGTTGCAGGTTGCGGGTTGCGGGTTACAGCGGGGTTGCGGTGTAGCCTTTTTTCTTTGCGGCGGCGACGATCTGTTCGGCGCTGACTTTGGTTTCGTCGTATTCGACGGTCATGCTTTGTTTGTGGTAACTGGCGACGATCTTGCGGATGCCGTCGAAGTCGTCTTCGATGCTTTCGAGTTTCATCGAGCAGTTGGGGCAGTGCATGTCGGGGACGGAGAAGGTTTGTTTAAGCATTTGATTCCTGATAGGTGACAGTCACCTTGTTTTTATTCAAACACGATCTGTCCGGTGTACATGCCCATCGAGCAGGTGAAGAAAAGGGTGGAGCCAGCTTGCTGTGCGGGGATGTTCACTTTAACGACGCCGGTATCGGGCAGGAGTTCGTAGAAGTTCAAGGCGGGGATGACGAAATCGCGCGCGCAGGAGTAGGTATTGTTTGTAACGAGGTTCAGCGTGAGGTCCTTGTCCGCCGGGGCGCGCAGGACGCCGGGGGAGTATCCGTTGTTTTTGACGTTGAGGGTGAGGACTCCGTCCGCGGGGGGTTGGGGGGATTCGGCTTGGGCGTTGGAATCTGTTTGAGGGGCGAACCAGTTCCGCGTCAGGTTTTGAAGCGAGAGGGGGGAACCCATCAGGTTGAGTCCGCTGTCGAAGGTGTAAATCCCCAGAATCAAAACGACGATGGCGACGAATCGCATGAAGAATTTTTCGAGTTTTGCGCCGAGTTCGGCGGCGAGGTAGGCGACAATGAAGAAGACCGGGCTTGTGCCGAGCGTGAAGGCGAACATCAGCGCCGCGCCCATGGTCGCGCTGCCCGTGCCGAGCGCGGTCGCCATCATGGCTTGAGTCACGCCGCAGGGGATGAAGACGGTGAGGAAGCCGAGGAGGAGCGGGGTGGCGGTGTCGGCGCCTTTGGCGGTCTTGCGGATGTAGCGCGTGATGAATTTGGGCGGTTCGATGGAGAAGTAGCGGAAGATCGGGTGGACGTTGAACATCCGCAGGGCGTTGCCGACCATGAAGAGGCCGATGGCGATCAGGAGCATGGCGCGGGTCATCGGGCTGAAGGTCAGGTAGGAGCCGAGCCATCCGAGCAATGCGCCGAGAAGCGTGTATGCGACCAGTTTCGCCAAAAGGAAAAGTGAAATGGGAAGCGCGGAGTTGACGCGCGCGACGGGCGGTTGTTGTTTCGTTTTTTTCCTCGGCGCGGCCTGTCCGGCGTAATCCTGTTCGATTTGATGCGCGAGCGAACTGGCGAGCAGTCCGCCCTGCACGGCGAGACAGCTCAACCCGCCGGTGGTGATTCCGGCAACGAAGGCGACCATCAGTTGACTCATCATCCCCGAACCGGCGGCGATGTTGATGGAGTTTGTTTTGGGCTGAAACGCGATCATGGCGACGGCGACAGCCACGAACACCACGCCGATCATGACGACGACGACGGGATCAATGGGTCTATTTTGTTTTCGGCTCATTCGGACTCGATAAGGGTGAAGGGTTAGTGATTGTCCACTACTCACTGTTCACTAGAGGGACGCGGACAAGCGTAGGAAACGAAGGTTTTTTATCAGCGTAAATCCGCGTTCATCTGCGTCCGATAAAAGAGATGCGGCTTGTTTTCGATAACGTCTACTATATCTTCGCGCCGCGCAACCGCAAACTGTTCGTCACCACGAAGACGCTGCTGAACGCCATCGCTCCGGCGGCGAGCATGGGGTTGAGGTAGCCAAGCATGGCGGCGGGGATGAGGATGACATTGTAGAAGAACGCCCAAAACAAATTTTGTTTGATGGTCGTCATCGTCCTGCGCGAAAGTTGAATGGCGCGCGAGACTCCGCACAGGTCGCCGCTCATTAACGTCACGGGCGCGGCGGCCATGGCCACATCGGTCCCCGTCCCAATCGCGAGTCCCACATCCGCTTGCGCGAGCGCGGGCGCGTCGTTCACGCCGTCGCCGACCATTGCAACGATGTTGGTAATTGGCGATTGGTGGCTGGTAATTGGTGATTGGTAATTGGTAATTGACGATTGGAGTTTCTTGACTTCGGAGGATTTGCCTTCAGGTAGCACTTCAGCCAGCACAACGTCAATGTCAACCTGTTTCGCAATTGCTTCGGCGGTTTTTTGGTTGTCGCCGGTGATCATTGCGACCTTCAAACCCATTTTGTGCAGGTCGGCAATCGCCTCCTTCGAACTGTCCTTGATCGTATCCGCCACCGCGATGATTCCCGCCGCGACGTTATCCACCGCAACCAGCATGGCCGTTTTGGCTTCGGATTGCAGGCGGAGAATTTCGGATTCCAGACTCCCCAGTTGGATTCCCCGCGCCTCGAACATTCTCCTGTTTCCGACGACGACGCTTCTGCCCTCGACCTCGGCTTGAACGCCATGCCCGGCCTCTGCTTTAAACCCGGCCGGTTCCGCCAACGCGAGTCCGCGAGTGGTCGCTTCCGCCCAAATGGCTTCGCCGAGCGGATGTTCGCTTCCTTTTTCGACGGATGCGGCGAGGCGGAGGAGTTCGTCATTGGTAATTGGTAATTGGAGATTGGTAATTATGTCCGTGACGGCGGGTTGTCCTTTGGTAATCGTTCCAGTTTTATCCAGAACAACCACGGAAACTTTGCCAGCTCGTTCGAGGGCTTCGCTATTTCTGAACAGGATTCCGCTTTCCGCGCCTTTGCCGGTTCCGACCATGATGGCGGTCGGCGTGGCGAGTCCCATCGCGCACGGGCAGGCGATCACCAGCACGGCGACCATGTTGATAAGAGCGGTGGTGAAGCGGGAATCGGGTAATTGGTAATTGGTAATTTGCGGCGCAAGGAAGTACCAGCCGAGGAACGTCAGCAGGGCGACGACGATGACAATGGGAACAAAAACGGCTGAGACTTGATCCGCCATTTTTTGAATCGGCGCCTTCGAGCCTTGCGCGTCCTCCACCAGTTTGATGATCTGCGCCAGCGCGGTCTCTTTGCCGACCTTTGTGGCTTCAAATTTCAACATGCCCAGTTTGTTGAGCGTCGCGCCGATGACCGGGTCGCCGGGTTTCTTCTCAACGGGAAGCGATTCGCCCGTCAGCATGGATTCGTCAATGGCGCTGCGTCCCTCCACCACCACGCCGTCCACCGGAATTTTCTCGCCGGGTCTGGCAATGACCACATCGCCCACGCGCACATCGTCCACAGGGACTTCGGTTTCAATACCATCACGAATCACGCGGGCGGTTTTGGCGCGCAGTCCCATCAACTTCTTGATGGCTTCGGATGTGCGTCCCTTGGCGCGGGCTTCGAGGAATTTGCCCAGTTTGATGAGCGTGATGATGACCGCCGCAGTTTCAAAATAAACATGCCCCATCAGCCAGCCGAACGTGATCGGCAGGGAGTAGAAGAACGCGGCGGACGAGCCCATCGCGATCAACACGTCCATATTGGCGGATTTATTCCTGAGCGCCTTGAACGCGCCGACATAATATTGTCCGCCGACATAAAACTGAACCGGAAGCGCCAACGCCAGCATCACCCAGTTGAACCACGGGCGGGCTTCGCGCATCCCGTCCATGCTCATGCCGGTGTAAACAAAATCGGGCAACAGGCCGAAATCCTTGCTCATCGAAAGGATAAAGAGCGGCACGGTAAAGATCAACCCGATGACAAGCAGGCGGCGCTGTTCGTTGATCTCGTGTTCGCGCGCCCTCGCTTCGGCATCCTCCGCCTGCCCGCCCAATTCCAGCGCTTCAAACCCGGCGGCGGAAACGGCGCGACGCAACTCGGCTTGCGTAACGATCGTCGGCACATATTTCACGCGCGCCTTTTCGGTCGTAAACGTCACCTGCGCTTCGAGCACGCCATCCAACTGGGCGAGGGACTTCTCGAGTCGGCGGGCGTCGTTGTCGTCGGACAGGCGCTTGATGACGAGATCCGCCTCGCCGGTGGCGACTCCGTACCCGGCGCGGTTGACGCGGGCGATGAAATCCGTCAGCCCCAGTTTGGCGGAGTCGTAATCCACCGTGGCGCGCTCGGAGGAAAGATTCACAACAGCGTTATCCACGCCGTCGAGCTTCTTCAAGTTGCGCTCCACGGTCGCCACGCAGTTGGCGCAGGTCATGCCGGTGATGGGTAGGGTCAGTTGCCGTGTTGTCATGTTGGTAATTGGTAATTGGTGATTGGTAATTAGTAATTGGCGATTGGATTTCAATAACCAACCTCTAGTCATCCAATCTCTAATCATCTAATCTCTAATCATCTAATCTCTACAACGCAATCAATCCCTCCGCCGGGTAATTGATCTCCGCCAGCAGAGCCTTGATCTTCGCCTCGTCCGCAGGAGCGTCGAAGGTGATGGTCACTTTCTTGCTGTCCACCTCCGCCTTGACGGACTGGACGCCCTGCAACTCGCCCACTTCGGTTTCGATGGTGTGGGTGCAATGTCCGCACGAAATGGCGGGAACGGTATAGGTTACTGTAGTCATGTTTTTTTCTCCTTGAATTCTTTATTTGACGATCAACTCGCCGATCATCCCGGCTTCTTTATGTCCGGGGACCGAGCAAATGATTTGATACGTTCCGGGTTCTGTGGGCGTAAAGCGCAGGACGCTCGTTCCTCCCGCCGCAGTGGCGACGTGCAGATCGGGTTCTTCGTGCCCGCCGGACATCTCATGCTCGCCCATTCCGCCCTCGGTTGTAACATCCTCGACCGGAATGACCTCGACCACAAAGTCATGCTCCACCGCGCCTTCGTTCACGAGCGTCAACTCCACCGGCGCGCCGGATGAAACAGTGATGGGATTGGGGTCGAAGGCAAATTCGCTCACCTTGACGGTAATCGCCGTCGCCCCAGCCTCCGCATTGCCGCCGCACGCCGCCAAAAGCAGGGCGAGCGCGGATAACAACAGAATCTTTCTCATCAAACAAAAATCTCCTTTGAGGTTAAGTCTCGATCAAGATCTTCCGCGTTCTCGCGCAAAAGATATGTTTACCTACACCTTCGTGGACATCTCGAACACTTCGGTAATTTCCTTCAAGACCCGCTCGCGTTCCTTTTTGTCGTTGCCCTGAACGGCGGTAATCACGCATGAATTCAAATGCTCTTCGAGTATTTTTGCGCTGACCTTGTTCAACGCCGCCTCCACCGCTTGAATCTGGCGGATGACGTCAATGCAATACGCGTCCTCCTCCACCATGCGGATCACGCCGCGCAGGTGTCCCTCGACAGTTTTCAATCTTCGGAGCGCGCCTTCAGTTTCCATGGGTTGCCTCCATGCTTTTGAGTCGTTCAGCCTTTCTCTTCTTACCCCCCCTCCCAGGGGGGTAGGGATAACGGGCATGATAAACCTTACCAATTCTTTTGTCAAATGTCACATTGCAATTCATCCTGTGACTTTTATCACAGATGACACGCTTTTCATCACTTACATTTGTGCGATTATGCACAAAGGAGAATACCCCAGATGAAAAATAAAATCGGAATTGCATTCTTGTTGCTTGGGCTGGTTTTGGTCCTTTGGGCTTGCGCCCCCGCCGCCGAACCGCAGGTCTTCGAACCGGTCACGCTCGAGCCGCAAGCCGTCGCGGATGCCTTCGTCAAAGGCGGATGCGGCGCCTGCCACGCCATCCCCGGAATCCCCGGCGCGGTCGGCGCGATTGGGCCCGACCTCTCCAGCATTTCCACGGTTGCTGAAGGGCATATTGCAGACAGCGCCTATACCGGCAAAGCAAAGACCGCGTCTGAATACATCCTTGAATCCGTCGTGGACCCGGAAGCCTTCCTCACCCAAGACTGCCCCACCGGCATGTGCCAGCCCGGTCTCATGCCAGCCACATTGAGCGAAACGCTTACCGGCGAGGAAATCCGCATGATCGTCGGCTACCTCGCCACCCTGCCCGGAGGCGAATCCATCATGGCAGACGCGGATGTAGAAGTTGACACCTCCGCCGCCGACGTCTCGCTCTCCGACGAAGATTTCGCCTGGGCAAAGCAGACCTTCTTCGAGCGTTGCGCGGGCTGTCACGGCACGATGCGCAAAGGCGCGACCGGTCCCGCCCTCACGCCGGATGTGACACTGCCGAAGGGAACGGTCGCGCTCTCTTCGATCATCTTCAACGGCACACTCAAAGGAATGCCCGACTGGGGCAAGCAGGGCTTCTTCACGCAGGAGCAGACCGACATCATGGCCAAGTACCTGCAAAACGAACCGCCCGCCCCGCCCGATATGTCGCTCGAACAGATGAAAGCCTCATGGAAGGTTCTCGTCGCGCCGGAAGACCGCCCCACTGAACCGCAGACCACGCGCAACTGGGAAAACTACTTCTCCGTCACCCTGCGCGACGCGGGACAGGTCGCCATCATTGACGGCGACACCTACGAAGTCGTCGCCAAGGTGGACACGGGCTACGCCGTCCACATCTCGCGCATGTCCGCCACCGGGCGCTACGTCTACGTCATCGGGCGCGACGGCAAACTCGCCCTCGTTGACCTGTGGATGGAAATTCCCGAAAAAGTCGCCGAAGTGCAAACCTGCTACGACGCGCGCTCCGTCGAAGTGAGCAAGTACGAAGGCGAACTGGGCGACTTCACCGACAAGTACGCCATCGTCGGCTGTTACTGGCCCCCCCACTTCACCATCCTCGACGGGCTGACCCTCGAACCGATGAAGATCACCAGCGTGCGCGGCTACACCGCCGACACCGGAACCTACGTCGGCGATCCGCGCGTCGCCGCCATCATCGCTTCGGAATACAAACCCGAATGGATCGTCAACGTCAAGGAAACCGGGCAGGTCTGGCTCGTCAACTACCAGAACCCAACCGACATCAGCGTCAAAATCATCAACTCCGCGCTCTACCTGCACGACGGCGGATGGGAATCCACCCAGCGCTACTTCCTCGTCGCCGCCAACCAGTCCAACAAAATCGTGGTGATTGACGCCGTCGAAGGCGATCTCGAAGCCATGGTGGACACGCCCGAAGTTCCGCACCCCGGGCGCGGCGCAAACTGGAT